>Ga0209172_10000282_pt1 | contig 146929 bp, 120 predicted proteins | sample LarsenN4metaG_FD_184113 | JGI IMG/M metagenome (GOLD analysis project Ga0209172, IMG submission 184113) | Hot spring sediment bacterial and archeal communities from British Columbia, Canada, to study Microbial Dark Matter (Phase II) - Larsen... ...
CGTCTGGCCGTATGACGTGATCGAGAACAAAGGCAGCACAGCGGCCATGCGGGCGCACGCCAACGCCCTCACCGCCGCCTGTGACTACTTCGACCGCATGAAGCGCAGCGGCAAGACGCTGGCGTGGATTCGTCCGGCGAAGGCGGCCAAGGCGAAAAAGGTGAAATGATCGGCGTTGGCGCGCCGCCGCGTGTTAGGGTAGCATCCCTGCCGAAAGGGGTGCGACATGCGTTTCAAAGTTTACGGCGCACGGATCGACAACGGGCAGGAAGTGATCTATGAAACGGACGCACTTTCTGAAGAGCGTGCAAGGGCGGATGCCTCGGGCCAAGGTATAGCCGTGGAAAAAGTAGAGGCGCTGCACGATGTTGTTGAGTACAATTCTCCACTGAACAACGCTAGAAAAGGCACAACAACAAGCGGTTCCAGTAGGTCGAATGCCGCGTCTTCCCCGTCATTAATGCAAGTTATCTGCAGCATTTTGTGCATCATATTTCTCATAGCTGGATCTGTCGCAACCTTTTCAAGCATTGATGGCCCTGCATATCCAGCTGGCTATAGATTTAAGGATGATAACGCCTATGGCGCGGCAGCCAATGCGCTTGAACGAATGGTTGCCCATCCCAATCTCACGCAAGGTCTTCTCTGCATAGTCATAGGTGTGATGTTCGGCGGTTGCGCGACGCTGCATCGCATCGCTAGACAACTAAGCGCTTCGCGGGTCGAAAGCCGGTAGAATCTCTCGCCCCGGAAGATCGTCGTCAAGCTCGCGAGCAAAGTGATTTCCGATGTGAATGGTCTGGTTTATGACAGAGACCTCACGGGTCTTTGGAGAAGCTCCGGCTTCCGCTGGTACCAGCGGCACGGGCGGGGATGAACTTGGCACACCGTCCATGGGTTGAATGTTTTCAGGCTTAGCAGGGATAACGCCCTCACCAAACGGAACGACCGCACCTTCAAAACCACGCACTTTCCAACTATGCGGATCTTCAATTTTGCCCGATATGTCTTCCGTGATTTCCCCCGGCAACGATCGCCCTTCTGCAGCCGCCTCAGAGCGGATTTCCGTGCGAAGTGCACCGAGTTTCTCGGCTAATTCGTAGAGCTGCTTATATCGATTTTCATTGAAGCCATAAACATTTGTGAGCCCGTGCTTAATTTCCTCAAATCGAGAACCGTATTTTGACCTTTGCGCCGGCGTCATTTGATTCCACAATGCAGCATAATTTTTGGCGACAAGCCTTCTAAGTGCAAAAACCTTGGCTTCCACTTCCGATGATGGTGATCCATCAGTTAAGAATCCATTAAGCCAACTAGGGGCATTTCCCTTTGCGCTTTCAATATCCACTTGCTCCTTTGCTTGCGTGGCCAATCCTAGAGCGAACTCCGCGCCGGGCGCAGACGCCCTCGATTTCTCGGCATCAGATGCAACCGCCAACTGCCCAGCCGTCGCAAGAGTGTTCGTAGCTCCAAAGCTCTGCTGACGTTTTCCAAAATCCTCCAGGCTGGCATTCTTCGCCGCCTGATAGGTTTCTTCCCGGGACGTCAATGACGCTTTAGTGGTCGCTGCCGTGATTCTCTGAACATCTTCGCCCGGGGCCACCGTCGGTAGAAAAGCCGCCTTTTCACGGTCGGTCATGCCCGCCAAGGTCTCCCGCAGAAAATCCTTCTTTTGTTCGCCGGTCAGTTTCGAGCGGTACGCGATTACCAAACCCGCATCACGGCCCTTCTTGTCAGCATCAGTGATGATCTCTTCACGCTGTCTGGACAGGTCATCAATCTGCTGGTTACGTTCACGCCGCGCGTCCAGCAAGTCCGTCTTCTCGGTAGCCAGATCATCACGCCGCCGCTTGATCTCAGTCTCGGCCTTTTTCCGCTGCAGGGGGTCTTTTATCTTGCGCAGCGATCGTTCAGCCAGTTCAATGTCTTCCTGCTCGCGCCGAATCTTCTCCTCTTCCTTCATCAGCAAGCGAGCGTCCGCATCCTTTTTGTCCTTTATCTCACGGTCAATCTTGTTGATGCGTGGCTGCGCTTCAGCCATTGCTTTATTTCGTGCGCCTGTTCCAGCATCTGCCACATCTTGTTCGCTTATAAGGCCAGCCTTCAACGCCCGCTCAGCAAGCGCCGTCGCTTTCGTGTCCTCATCACCGGAGGCAGCACGCCCAAAAGCAAGTGCGGACGTTGCCGCCCCTTCTGCGCTTGATGATACGCCGACGAAAGCGCCAAAATCAGCCAGCTCCTTTTCCAGCGGACCACCGGCCGCCAATCCGGGCATGATGGCCCGTATGGCGTTTTTGATGTAGTCTTTCTGCTGTGTTAGCGGGGCGCGCTGAGCTGCCGCCTCAAGCGATGCCAGCATTTTGGTCATTTTCTCGGGGCTATCCACGCCGAGTTGCTTGGCAATCAAAGGCAGTTTGCCGGCAGTCTCAGCGTCCATGCTGGTACGTGCCGCGAAGACGCCCACCATTTCCGCCATTTTCATGCCGTCTTCATTGATGGCGCCCTTGGCGTCGCCGGTCTTGCGGAACTTATCGGCGTCAAACACGCTGATCCCCGTCGCCTGAAACTGTGAGAGAATATCGACGGCCTGTCCAGTCTTTGCCCCTGTCCGCCGTCTTAACTCCATGGCAACATCCATGGCCGCCTGCTGGCCCTTGGCGTCTGGAAACAAACCCAGATTATCGACTAGAGGGGCTACCTGCTCGGCTGTATCAAGCCTATAACCCGCCAACTTCTGACGCGCCTCAATAACAGCAAGCGTTCGTTTCTCCATTTCTTTGAGGATTTCAAGAGCCATCTGGAAGCTCAAGTATGACATCGCCATCGACTTCGCGCCTGCCGCAAGTTTGTTAGTTGCAGCAGCCAGCCGGTCACTCTCATCCCCCGCATCCTTCATCCCCTTCTTCCCCTTCCGGCCCGCCTCAGCAAGCTCATTGCCTGCTTTTTCCGCAGCGCCTGCTGTCTCCTTCAGCGCCTTCTCTGTCTTCTCCGCGCCCTTTGCCGTTTCCGTCAAGCCCTTGCCGGCGTCTTGGGATGACTTCGCAACGTCCTCCAGCGCCTTGTCCGTACCCTCAGCGCCCTGCTTGGCGCCCCCAAGCATCTTCTCGCTTGTTTGGAGCGCATCATTGAGCCCCTGAAGGCCGCGCACGGCCTCGGCGGTCTTGAAATCAACAACTGCCTCGATCTTTTCCATGATCAATCACCGCCGAAACAGGTTAAACAGTCTCTTCAGGCCGCGCGGGCGCGGACTTACCAGTGCCGTCGGCTCCTGGGGCACGTCGCGCGCCGGTGGCGGCGAAAACTTCATCAGCACATCCGGCGCGATGTTGGCCATCGCCTCGATTAGATCGTCGCCGCCGCAGACGTGGCACACCGCCGCCTTTACCCACTTAGTGCCGTGGCCCATAAGGAGCGTCAGATCGTCATCAGAGAGGTCGTAATTCATCCGCAGCACCGCCGCGGTGTATTCGCACAGCGCCGTGCTGACCTCTATGCGGTCGGCACCAACGGCGCGAAGGGACGCAATTACACCGTCTCTCAGCGCGCGAATCTCCGGCGTGTCAAGACAGCCGCGGCTCTCTTCCATCACCGGCTTGCCGCCACGAAAGACCATCCGGGTCGATGGCTTGGGGTTTGTTGCATAGAGCGTGTGGCCGCCATTGGGGCCAAAGCCGGACATTGGGTATTCTGGCCGAAACGTCGTCAACTGCCGCGCCAGTTGCCATTCAGCGGGATCGGTCGACGCCCTATCGGGTTTGCGTTCTTCTTCCACGGCTCACTCCTTACTGTGGGTGCTGAATTATGGTGGGCCATGCCCAAAGCCTTGATTTGCCGATGCGATGCAAAAAAAAGGAACGGCCCGCAGTGAGGTAGCGGGCCGGCCTTGGAGGGAGAGAGTACATCGGCGGCAGTGTGGTGGGCTGCAGCCCATTTTTCAAATACCCACTGCCTGCGCACACGTGCCGCGCAAGCAGTTTTTGATTTAATCTAACATAACAATAATGTAATTATCTGAGCTGCGGTCTCTCTCTCACCGCGTTTTTGGCCAATGATTGGCCGAAATGTCCCTCTCCGTTGCTGAACTATAACCCATTCGCAAGAAAAGTAAAACGAAATTGTCATGATTGCATCGGCTAAAATACCGATTAAATCAATCATGACCGCCGTCCACGCCCCAAAATGTAAAGATGGGAAATCTCCACATCAACGCAACCGAAGTGGTTTTGCATCATTAATGAGACAATTCGATTTAATCAATACGCAGTTTAGTGTCTTATTTCCCGATTCCCCTCACCAGAATCGCAACATTTTGTGATTTTGCTCCCGCACCGTGCGTTTGCTTCGCCCCATTCATCCGCCCTCCAGCTCACCACTGAGTCCTTTCCCCCATCGCACCGGATTACTTTGACCTCACCCTAGCGCCCGGCGATCAAACACTACCCCGCCCCCCACAAAACGCGCCGCCGCCGATGGCGTGCGCAGCCGTTTTCTGCTAAAACCTTGCGAGTTTAGCCCGAAATCCCCACAAACCCCTTTTTCACGGTGCATAACGCGATGCCCAAGCGCACAGATATCAAATCCATCCTCATCATCGGAGCCGGACCCATCATCATCGGCCAGGGTTGCGAATTCGACTACTCCGGCACCCAGGCCTGCAAAGCCCTCAAGGAAGAAGGCTATCGCGTCATCCTCGTCAACTCCAACCCCGCCACCATTATGACCGATCCCGAAATGGCGGACCGTACCTATATTGAGCCCATCACCGTTGAGTCCGTCACCAAGATCATCGAGAAAGAACGCCCCGACGCACTCCTCCCCACCCTCGGCGGCCAGACCGGCCTCAACACCGCCATCGCCCTCTTCGACGCCGGCGTTCTCAAAAAGTACAACGTCCAGATGATCGGCGCCGACCGCGAAGCGATTCACCGCGGCGAAGACCGCAAGATCTTCAAAGAACTCATGGAGAAAATCGGCCTGCAGTGCCCCAAGTCCGGCCTCGCCCACTCCATGGCCGAAGCCCGCGAAGTCGTCAAATTCACCGGCCTGCCCTGCATCATCCGCGCCTCCTTCACCCTTGGCGGCACAGGCTCCGGCATCGCCTACAACATGGAAGAATTCGAGAACCTCGCCCAGCGCGGCCTCGATGCCTCCATGATCACCGAGATCCAAATCGACCAGTCCCTCATTGGCTGGAAAGAGTACGAACTCGAAGTCATGCGCGACAAGGCCGACAACGTGGTCATCGTCTGCAGCATCGAAAACTTCGACCCCATGGGTGTCCACACCGGCGACTCCATCACCGTCGCCCCCGCACAAACGCTCACCGACAAAGAATATCAACGCATGCGCGACGGCGCTATCGCCGTCATCCGCGCCGTCGGCGTTGAAACCGGCGGCTCCAACATCCAGTTCGGCATCAACCCCAACACCGGCGAAATGGTCGTCATCGAAATGAACCCCCGCGTCTCGCGCTCCTCCGCACTCGCCTCCAAGGCCACCGGTTTCCCCATCGCCAAGATCGCCGCCAAGCTCGCCGTCGGCTACACCCTCGACGAACTCCCCAACGACATCACCAAGAAAACCGTCGCCTGCTTCGAGCCGTCGATCGACTACGTCGTCGTGAAGATCCCGCGCTGGACGTTCGAAAAGTTCCCCGATGCCGACGAAACGCTCACCACGCAGATGAAGTCCGTGGGCGAAGCCATGTCCATCGGCCGCACCTTCAAAGAAGCCCTGCAAAAGGGCATCCGCTCCATGGAAGTCAAACGCTTCGGCCTCGGCCTCGACCGCAACGACAAGTGGTGGAAACAGCAGAAACGCAAATCCGCCCAGCTCGATGCCCCCAACCCAAAAACCCTCGGCGATCGCGGCTCCGACATGACCCGCAAAAACACCGAAGAGGAAGCCGCCGCAGTCTGGCCCATCCCCGAAGAAAAACTCCACCGCAAACTCTCCGTCCCCTCACAGGGCCGCCTCTACTACATCCGCTACGCCTTCAAGCTCGGCTACACCGTCGAACAAGTCTTCAACTTCACCAAGATCGACCCCTGGTTCCTCACCCACATGAAAGAACTCGTCGACTTCGAAAACGACCTGATCAAAATCGAGAAGACCGCCCCGCGCTTCGCCGACAAAGAGATCGAAAACCACGCCAAGTGCGGCCAATATGCCGACCTCCTTCGCCGCGCCAAAGAAATGGGCTACTCCGACGTCCAGCTCGCCACCGTCTGGTCCACCACACCCAAGCAAATCCGTCAGGTGCGCGAATGGTTCGGCATCAAGCCCGCATACAAACTCGTCGACACCTGCGCCGCGGAATTCGAAGCCGCCACGCCCTACTACTACAGCGCTTACGAATCCCCCATCACCAAACTCGTCAACGGCAAAGCTGAAACCTACATCGACGACGAAATCCGTGTCTCCAACAAAAAGAAAATCGTCATCCTCGGCGGCGGTCCCAACCGCATCGGCCAGGGCATTGAGTTCGACTACTGCTGCGTGCAGGCCGCCTTCGCCGCCAAAGAACTTGGCTTCGAAAGGGTCATGGTCAACTCCAACCCCGAAACCGTCTCCACGGATTACGACACCTCCGACCTCCTCTTCTTCGAACCCCTCACCCACGAGGACGTCCTCAACATCATCGAACGCCTCAACGGCAAACCCCTCGGCCAGCCCGATGGCAACGTCGCCGGCGTCATCGTCCAGTTCGGCGGACAGACGCCCCTCAATCTCGCCCGCGGCCTCAAAGACGCCGGCGTCCCCATCATCGGCACCGCTGTCGAATCCATCGAAGCTGCCGAAGACCGCAAACTCTTCAACGAGATGATCAAAAAGCTCGGCCTCAAGCAGCCCGAAGGCGGCACCGCCCGCAGCGCGGAAGAAGCCCGCAAAGTCGCCGCCAAGATCGGCTACCCCGTTCTCGTCCGTCCCAGCTTCGTCCTCGGCGGCCGCGCTATGGAAATCGTCTCCAACGAAGACCAGCTCAACTACTACATCCAAAACGCCGTCGAAGTTGCCGACGAACACCCCGTCCTCATCGACCGCTTCCTCGGCGACGCCACCGAAATGGACGTCGACTGCATCGGCGATGGCGAACAGTTCATCGTCTGCGGCCTCATGGAGCACATCGAAGAAGCCGGCATTCACTCCGGCGACTCCGCCTGCTCGCTCCCACCGTTCAGCCTCAAGAAATCCATCATCGACGAAGTCCGCCGCAACACGCTCATGCTCGCCAAAGAACTCAAAGTCCGCGGCCTCATGAACGTCCAGTTCGCCATCAAGGACGGCGACGTCTACATCCTCGAAGTCAACCCGCGTGCCTCGCGCACCGTGCCCTTCGTCAGCAAGGCCACCAGCGTCAGCTGGGCCCGCATCGCCGCCAAAGTCATGATGGGCAAAACCCTCAAAGAACTCGGCATCACCGGCGAAGTCGTCCCCACCAAGTGGGTCGCCGTCAAAGAATCCGTCTTCCCCTTCAACAAGTTCCCCGGCGTCGACGTCATCCTCGGCCCCGAGATGCGATCCACCGGCGAAGTCATGGGCATCGACACCAACTTCCCGCTCGCCTACGCCAAGTCGCAGATGGCCGCGGGCGGCTCACTCCCCACCGGCGGCAACATCTACCTCAGCGTCCGCAACGCCGACAAAAAAGCCATCCTCCCCATCGCCAAAAAACTCAACGAACTCGGCTTCAAACTCCTCTGCACCGGCGGCACCTACAAGGTCGTCACCGAGGCCGGCATCGCCGCTGAACGCATCAACAAAATCCAGGAAGGTCGCCCCCACGTCATCGACCGCATCAAGAACAAAGAGATCGCCCTGCTGATCAACACCCCCACCACCAAGGGCCCCAAGACCGACGAAGGCCAGATCCGCGCCGCAGCTGTCATGAACAAAGTCCCGATCATCACCACGATCACCGCCGCCCAAGCCGCCGCCGCCGCCATCGGCGCCCTCCAAGCCGGCGACTGGACGGTCAAGCCGCTGCAGGATTACTACAAGGCCTAAATCCCATCCAATCCCAGCCCTACCAAGCCCCTTGGAAACAGGGGCTTTTTTGTTTCCCTAACTCGCCGACTGCCACCGCCCTCTTCACTCGCGTGAATTTCCTACTTTCCGCGCGTCTCGCTGGCATAATGAACGTCACACTGTTGTGGGCTGATTTCATTTCTCTAACCTGGAGCCATCTTTATGTTTCGCAAACGCATCGTGCTTTGTTCCCTCGCCTCCATCGCCGCACTCGCCCTCGCCTTGTGCGTCGCCCCACTCAAGGCCCAAACCATTGCGCTCGATGTAACCGCCGCTGCAAACGCCACCGCGGCCCCGCTCCCGAAGGAAGCCCAAGCCGCCATCAGCGCGTTCCAGGAAGAACAACGAAAAATCTACGCCGAGGCCGAGGCCAAACTCGTCCCCGCCCGCAAAGCGCTCAGTGAAAGACTCGAAGCCGTCGCCGCCAAACTCGACGCCGCTGGCGAAGACCAACTTGCGGCCCATGTGCGCAGCAAGCGTGCGGAATATACCTCCGGCCTCGACGCCAAAGACCCGCTCCCGCAAACGCAAAACTTGCTCGCCCACAAAGATCGCATCGGCCAATCGCTCTACTTCAAGATCACCGGCCGCACCACCGGTTCCGTGTGGGGTTCCGGTCCTTACACCAACGACTCCGACCTCGCCACCGCCGCCGTTCACGCCGGCGCCATCAAAGATGGCGAAACCGCCGTCATCAAGGTCACCCTCTCCGCCAACGAAAACGCCTACAAAGGCTCCAAGCAAAACGGCGTCACCACCTCCGACTGGGGCCCCTTCCAACAAGGCAGCTTCAAAGTCGAAAAAGACAAGTAACACCAAACCCAACCAGCAAAAACAAAAGAGCACGCCGCCAAGCGTGCTCTTTTGTTTTTGTTTTTGTTTTCAGTTTTGCGTTTTGCGTTTTATGTTTTGAGTTTCTTCATCCCAACGCCGCTTGCCCCGGCCGATAGCTCTCGTTCAGCTTCGTCAGCGTAACCTTGTTCCCCTTCGGCGAGAACACGACCGAATTCATGTACGCACGCATCAGCAGAATGCCCCGCCCGTGCGACATCTCCAAATTCTCTTCCGCCGTCGGGTCCGGCAGCTCCGCCGGGCTGAACCCCTTCCCCTGGTCTTCAATCGTGAAGTCCGCTCGCTGCGGCGTTACCCGGTAGCTCACCTTCACACACTTGCACGGGTTGAGCTCGTTGCCATGCTTCACCGCATTCACCAGCGCCTCTTCCAGCGCCAGCTTGATGGCAAACACATCTTGTTCGGAGTAATGACAACTTTCGCAGGCCTTGATGAGCTGATCTTCCACGTCGCGCGCCTTGTTCAGGCACGAGTGGAACTCAATGCGCTGCCACGGAGTTTCGGGCGCATTCGCGAGTTTCAGTTTGCTCGTCATGCGTTTCATCTTTCCGCCGCCTGCGTCGAGGTATTGCGTACCGTCCACCACACCGTTCTACGGTTCGTGTCGGGCATCCGTTCCCTCGTTACTCTTATTCTATCGGTGCATTTCTGCAGGTGACTCAAGAAACTGTTTTCTAACCTGTTGAGTTATCTTGAATTGCGGTCGTATTTCTGCCCACCCTTTGTGAAAAAATGAGCAAGTTCTGCGCCTTAGGCCGGCTGCAGGCTGGTTTGTGCCTCCGCCGCGGTCGGATAGATCTTGAAGAGCTTGTTCAGCTTGGTGATATGAAACACTTCATAAATCTGCGGATTGATATCGCTCAACCGCAGTTGCCCCTGCCGTTGCCGCACCTTGTTATTAATCGTGATCAGCGTCCCCAGCGCCGCCGAAGAAAGGTGATCCACACCCGCGAACGAAATAATGATTTTCGGACGTTCCTCCCCCTCCACAATCTGCGACAGCTGCTCCCCAATCTCTGCAATGTTGGCTTCGTCCAGGATCTTGCGACTGGTGAATTCCACCTGGATCGTATCCCCGTTCCGCGTCACCTTGAGCCGGGCATTGTCAGACATCATTCACATCCCGCCGAAAAAACCGCGGCCACCACGCGTATTGGCCGTATCACGCAATCATAATATTGGCCATGCGCGTGTCAATTGCAAAAACCGCGCCGATTCACTATCTAACCCAACTCAACACCAACGCCCCCCAGCACCCGCCGCCAGTTCCCAAGCGCAAACCCCGCCACCTCCGCATCACTCCAACCCGCCCCACTCAGCGCCTCCGCCAACCTGCCATAATGCGTCGGCTCCGTGATCTCCGCCGGCGTCTGCGTCGCATCAAAACCCCCATCCAAATCACTCCCCAACGCCAGCAAATCGCGCCGCCCCATCAACTGCTCCATCCGCATCACATGCTTCATCAAATCCCCCAGCCCCGGCCGCGCCGGCGCCCCCCCCGCGCCCTCCCCACTCACAATAAACTTCGCAAAGAGATTAATCCCAATCAAACTTCCCCGGGCCGCCAGCGCTTTAATCTGCTCATCACTCAGATGCCGCTCCGGGTGCTTCTTCCCCGGCAACAGCGCCCGGCAGTTACTATGCGACGCCACCACCGGCCCGCGCGCTTCGTCCAGCAACGTCCAAAACGCCCGCTCACTCAGATGCGACACATCATGAATCATGTTCAGTTCGTCGATCGCCGCCACCAGCCGCTTCCCATCGGCCGTGATATCACCCCCCGTATTGTCACCACCCGCCCAGCGCGATCCCTCCGCCCATGTCAGCCCCACCACACGCACCCCCTCATCATAAAACATCTGCAGATCATCCACCGTCCGCACCCCCTCCGCCCCTTCAAGCAAGAGCGCTACCCGCAACGCTTCGTTTTGAGTTTTGAGTTTTGAGTTTTGCGTTTCAACCCGAATCAGCCCCGCCTCAGCCCACTCCCGATAGATCGCCAACTGCGCTAAACACGCGCGGTGCGCCTCCTCCACATCGTCATAGCACCATGCCTCATTCACCGGCTTGTGATCTTCATCCGCCTGTTCCGGCAGTATCCGTCGCTGCACAAAAACTGTCGCCAGCGCCCCCATCACGCGTCCCCGCGCCAGCGACTCAAACGTAATCGCCGCCGGCAACTGCGACCCCCCGCACCGCTCCAGCGTCGCCCCCATATCACGCCCCGTCTGCGCAATCATCGCCAGATCAAGATGGCCATCGAACCATTTCAACATGTCATTCCACGTAAACAACGCAACCGCCCCAATTATGTCGCCTGCGGCGCGCTCACCGCAACCCAGCACGCCGCCGTACCACGAGCGTAAGCGAGTGCCACCGCGCCGCCCCAGGATCTCAAATCTCAGATTCCAGATTCGCGTCTTCGTGTCTTCGCGTAGAAATCCAAAAGATTTCCCTTGACAAACCCACCACACATGTTAGGTTATTGTTCGACAACAGTAAACGGGGGCAAAGCCATGAATTCACCCATTAGTTCACTAGGTCATTGGGCCATTGGTCATTGCCCATTGATTCGTCATTTATCATTCGTCATTCGTCACTGGCGCGCCATTGCCAGTGATACAGCCCCCTACGCACCACCGTGCGTAGTGGCCACCCATGTCTCCCCTAGGCCCGCCACGGGTGTCGCCCCTCCCTTCTGGCGCTATCAATAACGCCACGCGCAGGCCAACATAACCAAAACCCGCGCTATATCACTGGTGATTCAACCCCTTCCCTCTCCGCATTTCGCCTTCCGCCCTCCGCATTCCGCATTCATCTCCCACCCCTCCCCGTTGTTTCCACGCCCGGTTTCCAGCATACTAACGTCGTCCACCTTTCAGGGGCCTTGCATGACCAGACAACTCGCCGCCGTCGCGCTGCTCGCAGCCGCACTCGCCGCTCTCGGCCAGGCGCCGGCGCCCACCGTCAGCCCGATCATGGCCATCACCAAACCTTCCCACGATGTCACGCTCACCTTTGTCCGTGCTGGCGCGATCAGTGAAATCCTCGTCAAAGAAGGCGACACCGTCGCCACGGGCCAGATCCTCGCCAAGCAGGACGATCGCGAAGAGCAGGCCGCCCTCACCTACGACCGCTTCAAGTCCGAAGACCGCACCCGCATCGAAGCCCAGGACGCCATCCTCGCCCAGAAGCGCGTCGACCTCGAAAAAATGAAGGCCACCGGCGTCGCCACACGCTTTGAAATGGACAACGCCGCGCTCGAAGTCAAAATCGCCGAGGCCAACGTCAAGCTCACCACCTTTGAACACGAACAAGATGGCCGCAAATACGCCCAAACCAAAATCGCCGTCGACAAGCTCACCCTCCGCTCCCCCGTTCCCGGCCTCGTTGAACAGGTCATGATGAAGGTCGGCGAAATGGTCGACCCCCAGCAAAGCAAGGTCGTCCGCATCGTCCAGATCGATCCCCTCTGGGTCGATGTCCCCGTGCCTCTCACCGCCGCGCGCACCATGACCACCGGCAGCCCCGCCACCGTGCAGATGGCCGACGGCAATCGCGCCGGCAAAATCATCCACATCGCCAACGTCGCCGACGCCGCCTCCGACACCCTCCTCGTCCGCGTCGAAATCCCCAACAAGCAAAAAACCCCCGCCGGCGAACGCGTCCGCGTCACCTTCGACAACAAAACCGCAAGTCGCTGAAACCTTCTGGCTAATGGCTCCTGGATTTTAACTTCTTATTTCGAGTGCCATGACTTCATTCAACACCATCATCGGCAACACCGGTCGACCGCAGATCCTCGTCGACGAGCAGTCCCTCGTCGCGCTGCAGCAGCAGCTCCGCCAGCGCGGCCTCGATCTCGAACGCCTCCGTCACGCCTATGAAGTCCTCGCCGCCACGAATGAACCCACCAAGTTCCTCGCCGCCGCCATGGCCCTCTGCAACCAGCTCGCCGCCAAGTTCGGCCTCACCCGCGCCGGCCTCGGCATTCTCCGCGGCCGCTACGTCCGCCTCCGCGCCCTCTCCCACACCGAAAAAATCACCCGCCAGATGCAGCTCGTCCTCGACATCGAATCGGCCATGGAAGAAGCGCTCGACCAGGACAACGAGACCATCCTGCCCCCCACGAAAGACGCCAGCTACGTCTACCGCGCCGCCGAGCACCTCTCCAACCGCCACGGTCCCAGCGCCGTTGTGGCCCTGCCGCTGCGTCGCGCCGGCAGCGTGCACGGCGTGCTGCTCGTTGAGCGTAAACTCGACAAGCCCTTTTCCGCCGAAGAAATCGAATCCCTCCGCCTGATCGCCGAACTCGTCACCGCACGCATGCTCGACCTCTACGACAAAGACCGCTTCGTCGCCGTGAAGGCCGCCAAGGCCACGCGTCACGGCCTCTCGTACCTCGTCGGCGCCAAGCACACCTGGGTCAAGGTCCTCGCCGTCGCCGTCCTCGGCCTCGCAGGCTTTGCCATCTTTGCCAAGGGTACTTATAAGGTCGATGCTCCCTTCGTGGTCGAAACCGTTGAAAAGCAACTCGTCTCCGCCCCGTTTGAAGGCCTCATCCGCACCGTGAATGCAGACGTCGGCGACACAGTCGTCGATGCTCAACTCGCCTCGCTGTTCGACGCCATCAACGCCCCCAGTCCCGTGCTGCCCGATCTTCTGCCCGTGCGTCCGGCGCACGTGCTTGCCACGCTCGACACGGCCGAACTCCACAACCGCCTCGCCGAAGCCAAGGCCAGCCTGCTCAACGCCGAGCAGCAGATGCACATCGCCCGCAAAGAGAGCAAGACGTCCGAGGTTCAGCTCGCTGAAGCCGAAGCCGAAAAAGCCCGCGCCCAGATCCGCCTCTTTGAATGGCAAATCGAACGCGGCACCATCCGCGCCAACATCACCGGCACCATCTTCTCCGGCGATCTGAAAAAGCGTATCGGCGGCAAAACCCAAACCGGCGAAGTCCTCTTCGAAATCGGCGCGCAGCACCAGCTTCGTGCGGAGCTCTCCGTTCCCGAAGACATGGTCGCCGAGCTCAAGGTCGGCCAGACCGGCCAGCTCGCCTCGCTCGCCGCGCCGGAACGCAAATACACCTTCCGCGTGGAACGCATCAACCCGGTCGCAGAGGCCGTCGAAACACGCAACGTCTTCAAAGTCCGCGTCAGCTTCATCGATCCGCCGTCCGAAGCACTCAAGCCCGGCGTCGAAGGGTTGGCCAAGGTGCACGCGGGCGAAGCCAGCTACGGCTGGATCTGGACTCACCGGCTCGTGAACTGGATCCGCATGAAGCTATGGCTCTAATGGCCGAGTTCTGTTTGAGGTAACCGCCGTCCTACCATGAAGTTTAAAGAGATTTTCTACCTGTTCGGCCTGAAACCTGCGGCACGCTCGTTTGGTCACGAAGTTGTTACTTTCAACCTCGCCCAGGACGGTCCGGTGCAATACGCCCGCTGGCTGCACCCCAAGGAGCAACGCCGGTTGATCACCCAGGAGGGTGTCACCAACCTGCGCAAGTTCCTGAAGCCCGGCGACGTCGCGATCGACATCGGCGGCCACACCGGCGACACCGCATTGCCGCTCGCCCTCGCTGTCGGCGGCACCGGCTGCGTCCTCGCGTTCGAACCCAATCCCTACGTCTTCGAAATCCTCAAGAAGAACAGCGAACTCAACCCCGGCAAGGCCCGCATCATTCCCGTCCCGCTCGCCGCCACCGCCCAGGCCGGCGAGTTTGAATTCGAATACTCCGACGCCGGCTTCGGCAACGGCGGCCTCCACCAGGGCATCAGCAAATGGCGCCACGCCCATGCATTCAAACTCAAAGTCCGCGGTGAGCATCTCCCGACCTACCTCGCCCAGCACCACGCCGACCTCATCCCGCGCGTCCGCATGATCAAGGTTGATGCTGAGGGCTACGACATCGAGATTCTCAAATCCATGCGTGACTTCATCGCCGAGCGCCGCCCGTTCATCCGCATCGAAGTGTACAAATGGCTCCCCGCGGAGAAGCGCACCGCCATCCACGAGTTCTTCACGGGGCTGCGTTATGAACCGCGGCTGCTGGTTTCCGACAACTACGAAATCGGCGAAGTCGTGCGTCCCGAGGACATGCACGCCAACCGGCACTTCGATATCTTTGCGGTGCCGCAATAATCAGGCGGCCTGCGTCTGCGCCGGTGCAACTGCCGCCGGCAACTCCAGGATGAACGCCGTGCCGCGTCCGGGTTCGGACTCCACCCGGATCGTTCCCCCGGCCTGCGTGATCAGCTCTTTGCAGATCGTGAGGCCCAACCCCGTTCCCCCGCCGCCCTGGCTCTGGCCATTTTCCCCAGGCGTCGCCTTGGTCGTGAAGAACGGGTCAAAAATCTTCGGCAAAATCTCCGGCGCAATTCCCGGCCCGGTGTCTTCCACGCGAATCTGCACCATCCGCCGTTCCGCAGCATGGCCCAGGTCATACGCCCGCACCGCAAGGCGCTTCACCCCGGCGCGAATCATCTTCATCGCCCCGCTGAAGCCATCTTCCGTCGCGGCCGGCCTCTGCTGCTTTGCCGCAACCATCGCGGCGCGGGCATTCACGATCAGGTTCATCAGCACTTGCTGCAACTGGCCCGCATTCATGGCGACGCACAGGCTGTCGGTGATCTCAAGGGTAAGCGTGATGCCGTCCTTCGACAGATCGCGCGACAGGCACGCCAGCGTCTCGCTGACGCACTTCTTCACGTCGGCCGATGTTGATTCATCGCCGCGTGCAAACCCGAGCAGGCTCTTGGAGATGTTGGCCATGCGCTCAGCGCCGGCCAGCGCCCGCTCCAGCGCCTTTTTCTTAAGCGCTTCGTCGGCCTTGTCGCCGAGGGCGTACGTCGTGTAGCTGATCATGGGGGTCAGAATGTTGTTGAACTCATGGGCAATCACCGCCGTCACCATGCCCAGCGTCGCCAGCTTCTGCTGCTGGTTGAGATTCGTCTGCAACTGCTCGATACGCTGCTGCAGCGCGTTGATCGCCAGCTCAATCGCTTCGGCCTTGAGTGGCTGGTTGGGTTGTTGGTCAGACTTGGGCACGTGGCTCTTTTCCGCAGAGAACAGGACAACCGCGAGCGGCGGCCCGAAGGCGGCCATCATCGCAGGCAATAGGTTTATCGACGCGCGGCGGCTAAGCTCTTCAGCAGCCGTTGCGTCGCAAATGCCCATAATTCATCGACTTGCCACGCAATTTCATCAAAAGCCCCGGCCAATCGCCCCGGGAGGATGCGAATTTGGCAAAATGGGCAAACTTTGGCGGATCCCGAAAATGGCCGACCCAACGCCAGCGCGTTAGACTCCCGATCATCACGTGGGTGTTAGAATGAATGAGTATGTCGCACTGCAGGACCGGCTCGCACAGGGCTGGAATACCTTCAACACGTACAGCGTGCTGTCGCACGTGCTGATGCCCGAGGCCATCGGACTCACCTTGCACATCAAGGACTACGCGTCCAACGCGGTGCTGCACGACGCCTTCATCGGCCAGAAAAGTCCCACGGCCGAACAGATCCGCCCCGACCTTCGTAGCTACGACGGCCGATACACCTGCCTGCACGTTCAGTACAAGAAAGTCGAACTGATCGTCGAGACCGGCACGGTCGGCGACGACTGGGTCATGCTTGTCACGCCGGTCAAGAATCCGATCAAGCCCGCCGCCCTCGCCCTGCAGGCCGGTGTGCTATGGAACCGCCAGGGCCTCGCCCAGTTCGCGCGCGATGCGCTCATCGTCACCACGCCGGGGCGCAGCATCAACGTGTACTGCACCCACCCGCTCCTCACCGAGCCGTACTTCAATCTCAGCGGCCCATACCTGGCGGTGAGCAGTTGCGAACCCGTCGGCTTCTCCACGGGCCAGCGCCGCAGCGTGAAGGAAATTCGCACGTTGCTGGCCGCCAACAAATCCGCTGTCGAGAAATCGCTCGACGAAACGTTTGGCGACGGTGAGAAACGCGAACTGGCTGCGGCCATTCAAACGGTGCTGGCGTGGGACACGATTTATGAGCCGCTGAAAGGGCGCGTCGTTTCGCCCGTATCGCGGCAATGGTCGGCGGAAGGGCGCGGTGGGTATGTGCTTTTCTGCTGGGACACGTTTTTCGCGGGTTCGCTGGCGGCCATCAACAACAAGGATCTGGCCTACGCCAACGTGGTCGAAATTCTGCGCGAAGCGGAGCCCGCGGGCTTCATCCCCAACAACGCGCAGGCCACCGGCCGCACGAGCGCCGACCGCTCGCAACCGTGCGTCGGGGCGATCACCATTCTCGACTTGTTCAATCAATTCGGCGATCGCTGGCTGCTCGAAGAAACCTATCCCGCGCTGCTCAAATGGAATAACTGGTGGTGGAGCGCACGCGTGGCTGAAGCGTCTCACGGCAAGCTGCTTTGCTGGGGTTCCAACCCCTTCAAGCCCAAGGTCGGTGATGACAACGAATTTCTGCAGCCCAACACGCATCTGGGCGCGGTGCTTGAGACCGGTCTCGACAACTCGCCCATGTACGATGAAGGCGAAGTGCGATTCAACCCGCAGACGCACCTGATGGAACTGCACGACGTTGGGCTCACTGGCCTCTACGCGGCCGACTGTCAGGCGCTCGCCAGGATCGCCAGCATCCTCGGCCGCGGTGAAGAGGCCGCCATGCTCGAAACGCGCGGTGCCACAATCGCCCGCACGATGCAGGCGCTCTGGCACGAGAAGACCGGCATGTTTCTCAACCGCCGCCTCGACGGGTCGTTCAGCTTCCGCATGTCGCCCACAAACTTTTACGCGCTGCTGCCGCACGCGGCCACCGAGGCGCAAGTCGAGCGCATGATCAACGAGTACTTTCTCAACCCGCAGGAATTCGCCACGCCGTACATGCTGCCGTCGATCAGCAAAAACGATGCGGCGTACAAGGACAATGATTACTGGCGCGGCCGCGTGTGGGCGCCCATGAATTGGCTCGTGTGGCTGGGCCTGCGGCAATATCACACGCCCGCCGCGGACAAGGCCCGCGCCCGGCTGGTGCGCAACGCGGCCGACCTGATGCTCAAGGGCTGGCGCGAGCACGGCCACGTCTACGAAAACTGCAACAGCGAAACCGGCGAAGGCGGCGATGTCGCCACGGCCGACCGCTTCTATCACTGGGGCGCGCTCAACGGACTGATGCTGCTGCGTACCTGAAAGAGGCCGACGATGAGAGTGACGATCATCATGCTGCTGCTGATGGGCCTGGTGGCCTGCACCGACAGGCGCGGCCGTTTTCAGGAGGAGCAGTTCACGATCGATCCGCCGAACCGCTCGCCCGTAGCCGAGCGCGTGACGCCGACGCGTGACGACATACGCCGCGCTGCGGGTGTGGTGGCGGAGTTGATCGGAAAGGCCAAGGACGGTGACCGGGCTTACTATGCACCGTTGGTGCAAGCCACCCCGGACAGCCAGGCGGTCACCGAGATGATGCGCATGGTCCGGCGGGCCGACATGCTCCAGCGCTTTCAGAACCGCATGTACTTTGTGCCGGCGACAAAGCTGCCGCTGCGTCCCGGCCACTGGCGGCTCGATTTTCACGACCCCGAATTGAACGTCCATTTTCAGGTAGATTTACTGTCTGAGGCTGACCCCTGGCGGGTGAATCGGTTATATTTCTGTCGGTAACAAACCGGCGGTAGAAGCGAGATGTCTGACAAACAAAAATCTGATGGCGGCGAAAGCGGCCAGACAAGCGAGGGCGACAGTCGTCGCCCCGAACCAACCAACTATCAGCTGCTCAAGCGCATGCTGGCGTTCCTGAAGCCCGTCTGGGGCCTGGCAGCGCTGGCCGCGTTGCTCATTGTCGCCTGGGTGGTGGTCGAAGTTTCCGCCGTCAAAATGACCGGTGCCATCACCAGTGCCATCAAAGACAAACTCGTCAGCGGCACCGGGGTGAGCGAGCCCTTCCTCTCCGCCATCGGCAAAGAACCGCTCCGCTCGATCGTCCACATGATCATCATCCTCGGCCTGCTCGTGCTGGTGAACAACTTCATCACGTTCCTCCGCCAGGTGATGAACACCAAGTTCACCATGCAGATGGTTTTTTACATGCGGTCCGCCGTGTACGACCGCCTGCAAAACGTCGGCTTCACGTTTCACGATGAACATTCCTCCGGCGCCCTCATCAACCGCGCCCTGTCCGATTTGCAGAACGTCCGCGCCTTTCTCCAGATGGGCCTGCTCCTCACCATCGAGATCATTGCCTTCGTCACCGGCTACATCATCGCGATGGTCACCATCAGCAAGTGGGTCGTGCTCGCCGCGCTGCTCCCGGTGCCCTTCTGGCTGTGGTACATCCTCCGCTTCGGCAAGAAAATGCAGCCCGCCCAGCAGGCCGCGATGAAGGCCGGCGATGATGTCGTCACCGTGCTCACCGAGAATGTCGCCGGCGTGCACGTCGTCAAAGCCTTCGCCACTGAAGGCAAAGAAGTGTCGAAGTACAACCAGGCCGCGGACCATTGGTACAAGCGTGTCATGCACACCGTAAAGCTGTGGCGCAACTTCGCGCCGGTCATTCGCGGCATCGCCTCGGCCAGCCACCTGACGATGTTCATGCTCGGCGCCATGCTTGTCGTCATGACCGCGCATCTGCCCCGCCGCGTTGATGCGGCACAGGTGGACACCCAGCCCGGCGCGGTGATCACACAGCCGTGGTACTTGCCGACCTATCGTGTGGAAGTCGGCGACCTGCTCGTCTTTGGCGCGGCCATGGGCGCGATCCTCTCGCGTCTGCAGCAGGTCAACCAGATCAGCGACCAGTACCAGCGGGCGATCGTCTCGGCCCGCCGCTTCTTTGAGATTCTCGACGCCCCCTCGAGCGTGCCCACCGGCACCAAGGCGCCGCCGCTGCCGCCCGGTCCCGGCGCGGTCGAATTTAACTTTGTCAGCTTCGGTTACGACGTCAACAAGCCCGTCGTCCGCGACATCGCCTTCGATGTGCCCGGCGGTTCGATCGTGGCGCTCGTCGGCCCCACCGGCGCGGGCAAGACCACCATCATGCAGCTTCTCGCCCGCTTTTATGATCCGCAATCGGGCCAAATCTTCATCGACGGCATGAACATCAAAGATGCCGACCTCCGCAGCGTGCGCCGCGCCATCGGCTTTGTTTTCCAGGAAACGTTCCTCTTCTCTGATACGGTGGCCAACAACATTCGCTACGGCAACCCGCAGTCCACGATGGGCGAAGTCGAAGCCGCCGCCCGCATCGCCCAGGCTCACGATTTCATCGGCGAATTGCCGCAGGGATATGACACCATGCTCGGCGAGCGCGGGGCGACGCTTTCCGGCGGCCAGCGCCAACGCCTGGCGATTGCCCGCGCGATCATCTCCAACCCGCGTATTCTCGTGCTCGATGATGCGCTCGCCGCCGTCGACCCTGAGACCGAGCACCTCATCAGCCGCGCGCTGGAACTGGTCATGGTCGATCGCACGGTGTTCATCATCGCGCATCGGTTGAGCACCGTGAAGGCTGCGGACCTCGTGATCGTGCTGGAGCAGGGACGTATCACGCAGGCGGGCACCCACAAAGAACTGATGCGCGAGCCCGGCCACTACCGCCACATCGCCGAAGTCCAGCTGGCCTATCAAGAGAAAGAACTACTCGCCAAGGCCGAGAAAAAGGCCGAGCGAGCGGGCTGATTATTCATCCACAGATGACGCAGATGACACAGATAAGGATTGGAAGATGAAGGCACGCACAACTGAATCCGAACAGCGCGACCCGCAGACCTATGCCATCATCGGCGCCTGCATGGAGGTCCATCGGCAACTTGGTCACGGCTTCTCGGAGTCGGTCTATCAGGAAGCCCTTGAAGAAGAGTTCAAACTGCGCAGCATTCCTTACCAACGCGAAGTACGACTTCGCATCTACTACAAGGGCAAAGAACTGAAGTGCAAGTTTGACGTCGATTTCATCTGTTTTGGTGACATCGTGGTCGAACTTAAGGCACTGCGCCAATTGAGTGGGACCGAGACATCACAAGTGATCAACTATCTAAAAGCGGCCAATATTCGCCGCGGGTTGATGGTCAACTTCGGCGGTCCGTGGCTGAAGTACGAACGGTTCGTACACGATCCTTCATCTGTGTCATCTGCGTCATCTGTGGATGGCAGCGAACCGGAGGGACCAGAGTGATCACCCTCCTCATGCGAAATAGGCGGGACCAGCGCAAGGTCGTTGCCACGGCTACCAACCCGGCATCCGGCTCGGGCAAAGATCCCAATGCGCCTGAAGGCGAACCTGACTATAAGCCGCTCGAATGGCCGGTCGTCAAAAAACTCCTCGGCTGGATGCGTCCCTACAAATGGGCCTACCTCCTCGCGCTTGTGATCAACCTATTTGCCACCATGCTCGACATGCTTGGGCCGCTCTACATCAAGCACCTCGTGGATAGCGATATCCCCGGGCTGCCGCACTTCCTCTCGCCCTATGCCCTCTCCATCGTCAACACGCTGCACGCCCCCACCGCGGAGCGTCTCTCGGCCTGGGTCGGCAACCACCCGTCCTACTGGGGCATCGCGCTCACGATTCTGCTCTGGGCGTTCACCACGTTCATCTCGATCATGCTGAGCCGTTTCAACATGGAGTTCAACCGCCGCACGGGCGAGAAGGTCGTCTTCGCCATCCGCAAGGCCGTCTTCAACCACCTGCAGCGTCTGAGCATGAGCTTCTACGACCGCACCAAGTTCGGCCGCATCCTCTCCCGCGGCACCAGCGATATCGACGCCCTCGTCAACCCCGTCATCAACGGCATCAACACGGTCGTCATCAACGCCATGATGATGTCCATCGCCGCGGTCATGATCTTCGTCAGCGATTGGCGCATGGCCCTTGCCGTGCTCTGGCTGGGCCCCGTGCTCTATCTCATGAACAACATCTACAAGCGCCGCATCGGCGCCAAGTGGCGCACCGTGCGCGAGCACTTCACCCGCGTCACCACCAACCTTGCCGAGAACGTCAACGGCATGCGCGTCGTCACCGCCTTCAACCGCCAGGAAGAAAACCTCGAGCACTTCAACGACCTGCAGGAAGGCAACACCATCAACAACCTTCAGGCCTCCACCATCAACGGCATCTACATGCCGCTGCTCAACGTCGTCGGCTTCCTCGGCAAGGTCATCATCCTCATGTTCGGCTGCTACCTCGTCATCGGCACGTCGCACCTCACCCCCACCGAGCGCTTCACCGTCGGCACGCTCATGGCCCTCTACATGTACTGGGACTGGTTCATGAACCCGGTCCTCAACTTCGGCAACTTCCACAACGAAATGATGATGGCCATGGCGTCGGCCGAGCGCGTGTTTGCACTACTCGACCAGAAGCCCGAAGTCACCGATGCTGACACCGCTAAGCCGCTGCCGTCGGTCCAAGGCCATGTGCGTTTTGAGCATGTCCACTTCGGTTACAAGGCCGACAAGCCCGTGCTGCACGACATCGACTTTGAAGCCCACCCGGGCCAGACCATCGCCCTCGTCGGACACACCGGTTGCGGCAAGAGCACGATCATGAACCTCATCTGCCGCTTCTACCTGCCGCAGCAGGGGCGCATTCTCATTGATGACCACGACCTGCGCGATGTCACCGGCGACAGCCTGCACCGCCAGATGGGCATCGTGAGCCAGAACAACTACCTGTTCAGTGGCACCGTGCTCGAAAACATCTGCTACGCCCGCCCCGAAGCCACCGAGGCCGACGTCATAGCCGCCGCCCAGCAGCTTGGCTGCCACGACATCCTCATGTCGCTCAAAGACGGCTACCACAGCCAGGTCGGCGAACGCGGCAGCGCGATGAGCCTCGGCCAGCGGCAGCTGATCTGCTTCGCCCGGGCGTTTTTGGCCAACCCGCGCATCCTCATGCTCGACGAAGCAACCAGCGCCGTCGACACCCACACCGAGTTGCTCATCCAGCAGGCGCTTGAACGCCTCGTGGCCGATCGCACGACGTTCATCGTGGCCCACCGCCTCTCCACGGTCCGCAAGGCAAACCTCGTGTTGGTGCTCGACCACGGCAAGATCATCGAACGCGGCACACATGAATCGCTGCTCGCCCTCGGCGGCAAATATGCCGAGCTCTACCAGCAGTTCACGCGTGAGATCGCAACGTGACGATAATCTGACTTTGCTATGAGGTCGCATGCGCGCGATTTTTCTTGAACAGTCCACCGTCAAGCTGAAGACCAACTACGCTGACCCCGCGCCCGGCCCGGGTGAGGTGCTCATCAAGGTCAAACTCGCCGGCGTGTGCCACACGGATATCGAACTCGCCCGCGGCTACATGGGCTTTCGCGGCGTGCTGGGCCATGAATTCGTCGGCCATGTCAGCCACATTGGCCAAGGCGTTGATGCCAAGTGGCTGGGCAAGCGCGTCGTCGGCGAGATCAACTGCGTCTGCGGCAAGTGCGAGATGTGCCAGCGTGGCCTTTCGACGCACTGCTTCCGCCGCACCGTTCTTGGCATTCTCAACCATGACGGCGCCTTTGCCGACCTCGTCCGCCTACCCGTGCGCAACCTCCACGAAGTGCCCGCCCACGTGCCTGATGAAGACGCAGTCTTTGTTGAACCCCTCGCGGCCGCCGTGCAGGTGCTGCGGCAGGTGCCGATTGACAGCCGCACGCGCGTCACGGTCCTCGGCGATGGCCGGCTTGGTCAACTTGTCGCGCAGGTCGTCGCGCGTACCAAGTGCCCGCTGGTTCTCGTTGGCAAGCATGACGACAAACTGGCCGTGGCCGACAAACGCGGCCTGCGTACCCAGCACGATCGCGATGTTGTTGCCCGGCGTGACCAGGACGTCGTCATCGACTGCACCGGGCGTGCTGCCGGCTTCCAGCGTGCCCTCGAACTCGTCCGCCCGCGCGGCACGGTCGTCCTCAAGACCACCGTCGCCGGGAACCCACCCATGAATCTCGCCCCCGTTGTCATCGACGAAATCACCGTCCTCGGCAGTCGCTGCGGCCCGTTCAGCGAGGCCATCAGCCTGCTCGCTTCCCGCGCGGTGGACCTTACCGGCCTGGTCACGCGCCGCGTCAAGCTCGACGCCGTCGAGGCCCTTTTCAGCAGCGGCAAGGCCGGCGAAGGCCTCAAGACGCTCATCACCCTCTGATTTTTTGCTCGGACACCCGCCCCAATCGACCGATAATATGTCTGTCTCTTCTTGCGGGTTGGTTCTATGCCGAAAGCGTCAGCACTCGTTCTTTCGTCGGGCGGTCTGCGCAGCCTGGTCACCGCAGGCTTGGCCAACCGCGAGTACCGCGTCGCTATGCTGCACCTGCGCGATGGCCGCGTGCCCGCGCTGCAGGCGGCCGAAGCCTTCGACCGCCAGGTCGCCCACTTCAAGCCCGTCCGCAGTTGGTCCGTCGACGCCCCCCACATCCGGCAGATGTCGCTCGCACCTGAAACCGCCGGCGTGATCACTTCCACCAGTTCCGATCCCTACGCGGGACTCATTCCGCTGCGTGAATTGCAACTGCTGACCATCGCCGCCGGCTTTGCGCGGCAGGTGCATGCTTCGGTCATCTTCTGGGGCGTGCAGATCGACCCCAAGCAACCCGACGTGCTCGCTAAAAATATTGAGCTCGTCCAGATCTTCAACGACCTGCTCGTGCTGCTCAATGGCGAGAATGAGCTTGCCCTCAAGACCCCGCTCGTGGGCCTTGAAGACCAGCAGGTCATCGAGCTTGGCTACCAGATGGGCCTGCCGCTCAATGCCAGCTGGTCCTGCCAGATGGCCATCACGCAGCCCTGCATGAGCTGCCCGGCGTGTGTGCGCCGCATTCGCGCTTTCCGCGCCGCGCAGCTTGCCGATCCGCTGGTCGCCAAGACCAAGTGATTACATGCCCATATCCGTCAGGCCGGGGCCGCCCTTGTCAAACTCAGGGGCGAACTTGCTTTCCGTGCCGTTGATCAGGTGCTGCAGCAGCATCATCTGGTAAAGGCTGGAAGTGGTCCGCAGCATGTTGCCCTCCGGCGCTTTCTCAGCCACCACCTTGAAATCGTCGGCCGCCGCCTGCACATTCTTCAGCCAGTAATTGGCCGACGCCCGCAGGTAGAAGCCGCGATGTGATTTCTCATCCAGCTTGATGGCGGCATCGCCGTCTTCGCGGGCTTTGTCGAATTGCTTCGTCCGCAGGTATGACAACCCGCGCAGGTAGTGCACCATGAACGGATTCTTCGCGTCCGGCAGGCCCTGCGTGTACAGCGTAATCGCCTTGTCGTACTCCTTCAGGTTGTAGTGGCAGTCGGCGATACTGAGCGTGAACTTCGCCTGCGGGTCTTTCTTCATTGCAGTCTCGTAGTCGCTCTTCGCCTTGTCGTATCGAGCGAGACTGAAGTTTGCCCGACCGCGCAATTCGAAATTCTTTGCGCCGTCCATGCCCAGGCCGATGACGCGGGTCAGCGCGACCACCGTGTCCTGGTGGCGTTTGTCGCGCAGGGCCGAATTCGCTGCATTCACATAGAAGTCGTCCGTGCCCTTCTTGCCGAGCTTGGCTTCGATCGCATCGCGCTTCCCGGCGCAGGTCTTGGCATCGCCTGCTAACGTGTTCGCGGCCGCGCCCTTGCTCCCGGCACTGTAGGCCAGCAGGGCATCGTTCTGCTTGCCCTCCTTCACATACATGTCGCCTTGGATCAGGTTGCCGGTGCCATCTTCGAAGTCATTCATCAGGATGACCGACACGTAGTCTTTGACCTTCTTCTCGTTGTTCGCCTGCATTTCTACGCGAACCAGCAGCAAGTAAGCATCGCTCTGCGTATACGACCCCGTGACCATCGCCCCCTCGCCATACCGCCGCGCTTCATCCATGTTGCCGGCCGCGTAGGCCTTCTCCGCGCGCGCCATGAACTGCGGCCGCAGCTTTTCACGCTGGCCGTGCAGACGATCGTACAGCGCCACCATCGGCTTGTGCGCGTAGTTCTCCGAATACACGTTTCGCACCAGCAGATACGCTTCGAGCAGACGTCCCGCCGCCTCCTCCGCCAGAGCCGATTCATAGACTTTGTCGGCATCGCTCCGTGTGCCTTCTGCCTTGCGGATCGCATAATCGGCCCAGCTCACGCAAGCTTCGGCACTGGTGAGCGCCCGAAAATTCGCTGTGCTGTCACTCGCCCAGAAGGCGCAATACAACGCCGCCGCAAGGCGGTAATCACGGGCCGCATCCAGCAGCTTGCCCTGCGCAAACCGCGCCTCGGCTCGCCCCATATACGTCGCCGCGTCCGGCGCCATCGCCAGCCCCTCGCTCGCCGCCTTCTCCGCCTCGGCGTAGCTCTTCGTTCCCATGGCAAATCCCATGGTCGTCGCCGTGGGAATCAGTTTCTTCTCAATCGCCGCGTAGGCGTTCTTGTTCGCCGTGCGGTTCGCGTTCACTTCGGTTGCCGTGGCCGGCGTGAAGGGCGCACGCCCGCCTTCAAACTTCAGCGCCGTCACCGCCGCCACCAGCGTGTCTTCAATCGCCTTGTCGGCCGGCTTCTTCCGCAGCAGCAGCTCATGGTCGCGAATCGCGCCGCCATAGTCCTTCGCCTTGAGCCGCAGCGAGGTCCGCATCTCAACGGCCTCCTGTTCAATCTTGGCGGCCTCGCTGGCGTTCGCCGCGTTGGCCTTCGCGATGCGCTGGGTCAGGTCGATCGTTGAATTCAAATCCGTGATCGCCGCGGCATACTTCTCGGCCGCTACGTACGCCCCCGCTCGCAGACGGTAAGCACGCGGGTCCGTCGGCAGCAGTTTGATCAACTCGCCAAAGTCGCTGATGGCCCCCGTAAAATCCTTCGTCTTGATCTTCGCCTCGCCCAAGGCCGCATATAGCTGCGCCTTGAACTGCGGCGGGGCGCCCGTCGCCAGCGTCATCGCCCGCTCAAAAGCCGCCACAGTCCCCGCGAAGTCCTCATCTGCCGCGCAGATCTGCCCCCGCGCCACGTAGTACTGCGGGTTTTTCTGGTCCACGGCAATCAGGGCGTCAATATCCGCCAACGCCCCCTTGAAATCCTTGGCCTTGATCAGCAGCTGCGCCCGCGCCCACCGCGCCAACGGAATGTCCGTCTGCGGCACCACCTCGTTCAGGATCGCCAGCGCTTCCTTGTCCTTACCCGCCTTGTAAAGCTTGTCCGCTTCCTGCAACCGGCTCATCGCCTCGTTGCTGCTCAGCTTCGCTGGCGCCGTGGCCGTCGTTTGGGCCCAGCCCATCTGCAAAAATGAACACAGTGCTGCAACAGCGCATGCCCGGCGCATCATAGACAACCCCTTCCTTCAATTTCACTCGACTTGCGTTTAGCTCAATCTTGATTCACTCGCGCCATACACGTCATGGTGCTGCTGGCGGTGCTTGCGGTGGCTTGGCCCGGTAATTATTCAGACTCGCGGTCAGAGTTTCAATAAGCTGCGGCACCCGCGGCGCCGCGAGATAAATCCGCGAGGCAATCGCGGCATGCGGGTAAAAGCTGGTGATGAAATCCAGGCTGAATTCCGCCGGCGTGTGCCCCACCATCACCGCATTGGCATAAACACCGCTGAGCACATCGTCCGAAATTTTCAAATCGTCATAAATTTCCTGAGCCGAACGCGGACGCTCGCCCGGGTTGCGCGGCAAGGGCGCCGGCGTGCCAAACGCCTGCTGATACCGGCCATAGTTCTCACGCAGCGTTGCCAGAAACTGCTCCGCCACCGCCGGGGCCAGCACGACCCGCGCCGCCAGATGCGCCGGCCGCGAGATAAACTGCAGAAAGTCGATCACCACTTCGTGCGGGCCTGAAAAAATCAGAAACCCCGTCGCAATGATGCCGCGGGCAACCTTCTCCGGCACACGCGCCGACATCGGGTTGTGCTGCAGCTTCTGCGTCTGCGGGCCGTCGCCGGCCGGTTGGCTCTGCGGGTTCTCGCTCATCGTCGTCCTGTCAGTATCCGGTTCCGGTTGCCGCCGCGCCGCTCACAATCGCCACGCTGGCCGAGCAGCCGAGCCGGTCGGCCCCGGCAGCCACCATTGTCTGCGCCCCGGCGAAGTCGCGAATCCCCCCCGACGCCTTCACCTTCAAGCCGTTCGAATACTTCTTCAGCCACGCGACCGTCTGCGCCGTCGCCCCGCCCTTCGGATGAAACCCCGTCGAGGTCTTCACAAAATCCGCCCCGCCCTCCTGCGCCGCCTTGCAGCCCAGGGCAATCTGTTCTTCCGTCAGCGCGGCCGTCTCCAGGATCACCTTCACCACCGTGTGCCGCCACGTGGCCCGCGCCGCCCTCACCACTTCAAACACATCCTGCCGGGCATATTCCCCGTCGCCGGCCAGCAGCGCATTCAGATCGATCACCATGTCGATCTCCTGCGCGCCATCCTTCACCGCGCTGCTCGCTTCAATCGCCTTGATCGTCGACCGGTTCGCCCCCAGCGGAAAACCCACCACCACGCACGTTTTCACCCAGTTGTCGCCGGCCTTCTGCGGATCGCCCAGGCCCGCCTCATGCAGCACGTCGCTCACCAGGTTCGCCCAGCGCCCGTTGACACAAACGCTCGCGAACTTCTGCTCGATCGCTTCCGCCACGATCTTCCGCACGTCAGCCTCGGTGGCCTCCGCCTTCAAAATCGTGTGATCAATCATGCGCGCTAGCTGCTGTTTCGTCATTTCTTCACTTCGTACGAAGTCACGTTCATCGTCATCGTGCTGACCATCGGCTCCTTCGTGGTCATCACGTTCTTCACCAGGCCGCCCGGCACTTCCGCGTTCGACCAGATCTTCGCCGTCCCCTTCATGGTGTCGGCTCCCTGCTTCATCTCAATGTTCATCTCTTTCGTCTTGCACTCAAGCTTCTTGCCGCTCACTTCAATCGTGTCGGTGCCGTCCTTCACGTCGCTGACCTTGGGGTCGTCCTTCTTGCTGCCCGTAAACGCCGAAAAATCCGCCTTCGACTTCTCGATCTTCGCCGGAATCTTCGTCTCCCGCGCCGGCATCGGCCGGTTCTGCCCCATCATGCTCATGGTCATCTTCACCTCGACCACCACGTGGTCCGGCGTCACATCCTTAAGCGTATTCGTAATGTTCATCGACATCAGTGCCATCGGCGGCGCATCCGCTTCCGCCACCACTTCGGTCTTGCTGTCCAGCGTCACGGTCGTCCCCGCCTTGTACTGCGCCCATGCCTGGTACGTCGGGTTATCAACCATCTCCTCGGCCGGAGCGCTCGCCGGCTGTGTCTGGGCAACGGCAACAACAGCAGCCATGTTCACCAGCAACAGGCCCAGCAGACGAAACTTCATACACACCTCAACGGCTATACCCACCGCAGCCACGCCGCGATTTCACTGATTGTTGACGCCCGCGGGCGATAAGGCAAGCCGCGGGCAACTCACCCCGCAACCGGCAGCGTAAACCAGAACACCGACCCCTTGTTCTCCGTCGAAACGGCCCCCATGTTGCCGCCGTGCGCCCGCACGATATCCCGCGCGATCGCCAGCCCCAGCCCGGCGCCATGCTCCCCCGTCCGCTGGTTCGGCACGCGCACAAACCGATCAAAAATCACCGGCAGATACTCCGGCGGTATTCCCACGCCCGTGTCCGCAACCTCAAACCGCACCATCGCGGGCTCCTGCGGGTCTCGCCTTGCCGCCAATATCACCTGCCCGCCCGCCGCGGTGTATTTACGCGCATTCACCAGCAGGTTGTCGAAAACGTGCCGCAGGCGATCGACATCCGTCTGCACGTTCGGCAGGTCTTCCTGCGCACTGTAGCTGACCTGTACGCCCGCCGATTCAAACTCCTTCCGCCGCGCCGCCACCGCCTCGCTCAGCAGGTCGATCGGCCGGCTTGGCACCAGGTGCAGCGTGTTCTGCCGCGACTGCAGCCGCGCCATATCCAGCAAATCCTGGATCAACCGGTGCAGGCGGTCCGCATCCTCACTCGCCGCACGCAGCAGATCGTGCTGCCCCGTGTTCAGCGTGCCCGCAGCCCCGTCCGCCAGCAGGTGCAGCGACATCTGAATACTCGTCAGCGGCGTCTTCAACTCATGCGAAACCGTCGAAATCAGACTCGACTTCGCCTCGTCGATCGCCCGCAACCCCGTCGCATCCACCAGCACAATTACTACGCCCACCGGGTCCGCACCGTTATCAAACATCGGCGTGCCGTGCGGCAGAAAGAAACGCTCGAACCCCTTGTCGAACACCTGCATCGCGTTCTCGTAGCCCTTGGGTTCGATCCGCTCGCGCCGCACCATCACCTCGCGAAACAATTCCGCCAGCCCCGGTTTCGGCAGCTCATCCACATGCTTGCCCGCCTTGATGTCAAAGAGGGTCTCCGCCGTCTGGTTGGTCAATTCAATAATCCCCGGCGGCGAAACCACCACCACGCCGTGGCTGAGACTGTCGATCGCCGTCTTCGTGCTCTGCGCTGTCCGCGTGAGCTGCGCCGCATCCCGTGCCCGCAATTCCTGAATGCGCCGCGCCAGGCCCAGCAACGTCTGCTGCAGCCGCGCCGCCTCGCCGGCATACATGTGCGGCGGCGGCGCATCCAGCTGCCCCTCCGCCACCAGCGTGGCCCACGCGTTCAACCGCCGCAGCGGCAGCAAAACCCACCAGCGATACGTCTGCAGCGAAAACCACATCACCACGATCGTCGCAACAATGGTGATCAAAGCCGCCAGCCACAGCGGCCACTGCAACTCGGCATGGCCGAACATCGCACCGAATACGACCAGTGTGAAGAAGACCATCATCCCGCCGCGCGCGAGCGCGAACTTTTGCGTTGTCTTCATGCCGCGGGCCCTAAACCTCTAGCCTTCGACCTAGATGCCGTATTTCTTGCGCCGCCGCCACAGCGTTGCCGCATCAATGCCCAGGATCTCCGCCGCTTCGTCGAGACTCTTCGCTGTCGCCAGCACGCGGCGAATGTGCAGTTCTTCCAACGTGTCCAGCGTCATCCGCGTGCCGGGCTCCGGCACGGGCGTGCGCTGCGCCAAGTTGTCCGGCAGCAGTTCCGGCCCGATGTAATCCCCGCTCGTCAAAATCGCGCACCGTTCCACCAGGTTGCGCAGCTCCCGGATGTTCCCCGGCCATTGATGACGCTTCAGCATGTCCGCCGCTTCCGGCGTGAAACCCAGTACCGGCTTCGCTCGCCCCCGCGTGAAAAACGCCAGCATGCGATTCGCCAGCGGCACGATGTCTTCGAGCCGCTCACGCAGCGGCGGAAGTTCAATCTGAATCACGTTTAACCGGTAAAGCAGATCCTCACGGAAGCGCCCCTCCGCCACCGCCTTCTCCAGGTTGATGTTCGTCGCCGTGATCACCCGCAGGTCCGCCCGCCGCGTGATCTGCTCGCCCACGCGCTCGTACTCCCGATCCTGGATAAACCGCAGCAACTTCGGCTGTATCGACAGCGGCAAGTCGCCGATCTCATCCAGAAACAGCGTGCCCCCTTCGCACGCGGCAATGCGGCCCGCATTGTCGCGTACCGCCGTCGTAAACGCCCCCTTGATGTGCCCGAACAACTCCGATTCCAGCAACTCCGCCGACAGCGACGGACAGCTCACCGTGCCGAAAGGCTTTTCGCGTCGCTGCGACCACGCATGAATCGCCCGCGCCAGCACACCCTTGCCCGTGCCCGATTCGCCGCGAATCATCACCGTGGCGTCGGTGGTTGCCACCTGTTCTGCCAGGTGCAGCGCCCGCTGCATCGCCGGTGCAATCGTCTGTGCAATGTCGATCTCCGGCGTCGTCCGCCCGAGCGACTCCTGCAAGGCCGCCACGCGCTGCTCAAGTTGCCGTATCTCGCCCACCTTCTGCGTGACGAGTTTTACTTGTGTCGGCGTGAAGGGTTTGGGCAGGTAATCCGTGCAACCGCTCTTCATCGATTGCACCGCGGTTTCGATCGATGCATACGCGGTGATCACCACGATGCGCAACCACGGGCTCTGTGCCAATAGTCCCGGAATCAGGTCCAGCCCCCGCTCCGCCCCCAGCCTCAGGTCAACAAATGCCAGGTCAAACCCGCGACGCGACGCCTCGGCCAGGGCGTCCGTCGGGTTCGACACCGCAATCACGCGGTGCCCCTCAGACTCCAGGCATATCGACAACGTCTTCCGGATGTTGATTTCATCATCAACGACCAGAATATTAAGTGGAAAGCGCTGCGTGGTATCGATCGTCGGTTGTGTCATAGCGTTTCAAAAAATGAGATGCCCCACTCAATTTATGAACGCCACTTTGTGAAAGCAACGATAAACCTACGTTTATGTCGAATTTCCATTTTTTTCCGAAGTGTCTTCGGGCTGGTGCGTCCATGTTGACGATGTTCTTACCCGAATTCATCCCCTCTAAAGGTGTGACCGAGGTATTCGTTCCGAACCGTCGGATTATTGATGATTTCCTTTGGCGTCCCCTGCGCCAGGATCTGCCCGTTGGAGATGATGATCGCCCGGTCGCACACTTCCAGCGTCCGCTCAACATTATGATCCGTAATCAAAATCGCCTTGCCCAGCCCCTCGCGCAACTGCCGGATCTCACGCTGCAGATCCTCCACCGCAATCGGGTCAACACCCGAGAACGGCTCGTCCAGCAGAATCAGCGACGGGTTCGTGATCAGTGATCGCGCAATTTCCAACTTCCGCCGCTCGCCACCCGAAAGCGTCATCGCCTTCTGGTGCCGCGTCTTGGTCAAACCGAATTGCTCCATCAACCGATGCGCCTCTTCCAGCCGCTGCGCCCGGCTGCGCCGTGTCGTCTCCAAAATCGCCAGCAGATTGTCCTCTACCGTCATCCGTTGAAAAATCGACGGCTCCTGCGACAGATACCCCATCCCCTTCCGCGCCCGCTGGTACATCGGCAATTTCGTAATATCGAATCCGTCAAACATCACCGTGCCCGCGTTCGGCACCACCATCCCCATCACCATGCGAAACGTTGTCGTCTTGCCCGCGCCATTGCGCCCCAGCAATCCGATCACCTCGCGATGGCCCACCTCGAACGACACGTCGTTCACAACGGTCCGGCCGCCGTATCGCTTCACCAGGTTTGACGCTTTCAGCAGTATCACTGCGCTACATTCTCAGCAAAGTGGTTGCAGATTTTTCGTGTGCCGCATTGTGCCGGGCAGCGACGCGATTAGCAAGATACCGCTCGCCAAGTTTTCTCGCCCCATTTTCTCACCGCTTAAGGACCAACACCCCGTCGTCACGCAATGCCCCCTCCGCCGCCGTCTCCCGCGCAATCGGCTGCGCCTCGCTGTACACCCCGCTTGCCGGATCGAACCACTGCATCCGCCGGTACCGCTCCATCGCTTCATCCGACAAGGTCACGCCCGCCAGCGCCGGCTTATACAAAACCGCCTCCGCACCAATCTCCGCCGCTGCCACAAACTTCTCCCGCGCCCGATCTTGCGCCCCCACCAATTCCTGCGCTGGTCGCAGCGTCGCCCACGCCCGCTCCTCAAAAAACTTGCGCAACACGCCCATGCTCCGCGCGCCCGGCAGATCGATCACATCACGCCACGGCGGCAGCTTGCCCACCACACGCGTGATCGAATCATGCCCCATCGCCCCCTCCGGCACCACGTTCCAGTTCCACACCGAGTTGTGCCCATATCCCACGCCGCAACTCGCCATGCGCAGCATGCTCCACCACGCCGCCCGCCGCACGTGCCGCCCCGTAAACATCATCTGGCTCTGATACGCGGGGTGATGCTCGTAATTGGGCTCCGCATTCGCCACCGCCACATGCATCGCCCGCTCGCGCCACGCCGGCAGCACCTCCTGCAGCCACGCCAAATCCTGCTCCCCATCGCCGTGCCCGCTCTGCACACCATGAAAATTGCACCACGGCTCCGCCAGCAGCGCCGCATCCGGCAGCATCAACCCGCCATGATGCATCCCCACCAACGCGCCCGGCTTATCACCAAACACCGCCCGCCCGATCCGCACCCACCGCTCCGGTGCCTTCGCATAGTTGCCATCGCCCCCCAGCAGCCACAACACATTTCTAAATCGCGCCATCCGCTCCACCCCATACCGCGCGGCCTCCACGCACTTCTCCTCCGGCCACGCCTGTCCCGGATCACTTGCCGTGCACGCCCACACCAGCACCGGCAGCAGTGTCATCCCCGCCTCATCCGCCACCGCAAACTTCTCTTCCATCCGCTCATAGAAAGCCGCATTGATCCGCCCATCCGTTCCAAAGGAACTCTCCCCCCACGCATCCACCGGCGCGCCCCGCCACGGCGCAGTCAGCACCGTCAGCACGGCGTTAAATCCCTGTCCCCGCCTCATCCGCAGATAATCACGCCAATCCCCCACCGTGCTTCGGATCAACCCCGACCACGCCGTATCCGCCACCATTAAGAATGGCTGCCCCTCGCTCAGCGACAACTCACCACGCCCATTAAAACGAAGCAAAACACGTTCTGTACTCATGCCCGCATTATCAACCCACCGCCCTGCGACAATCAAACCCCTCGTGCGTGTAACCATTGTTGTCTGTCCGTGAGGTCGCTATGACTGTCGCCGCTTCCCCCGCGTTAACCGTCGCCAAAACCCACTGGCGCCAATGGCCCTGGGCCAGCGCCCTCGCCGTCCTCCTCATTGCCGCTTACGCCTATCTCCTCATCAGTCGCTTCGCCCCCGCCATCTCCCAGCCCGACGACAACGGCTACTTCGCCCAAGGCACGCTCCTCGCCCAGACCGGCCACACCTGGTTCGCACCCGCCAGTGACGCCCAATACATCGGCATGCACTGGCTCGTCACACCCGATGAAAAACTCATCAGCCGCTACCCCCCCGGCCTCGCCGCACTCATCGCCGTTGCCTACCACCTCGGCGGTTACAAGGCCGCCGCCATGATCAACCCCGCACTCGCACTCGCCGCCCTCATCGGCCTCTACTTCCTCGCCCGCCACTTCCTCGACCGCTGGTGGGCCCTCGCGGCTGTCGCTGCGATGATTTTCATCCCCTCCTTCACCCATCACGCCCTCTCCGGCGATGCCCACATGGGCGTGGCCGCCTGCATCGTCTGGGGCCTCCACTTCCTCCTCCGCTGGCAACAATCCCAAAAACTCTGGCAAATCTTCGTCGCCGGCCTCATCCTCGGCTGCATCCCCACCATCCGCTACCCCGACGCCATCGTCGCCCTCGGCATCATCCTCTTCATACTCTGGCAGTGGCGCAGCCTCAACAAGCCCTGGCTCCACATCGTCGTCGCCATCGCCGGCGCACTCGTCCCCATCCTCCCCCTCCTCATCCGCAACCAACTCCTCCTCGGCGCCTTCTGGCGCACCGGCTACGCCCTCACCAATGAACAAACCGGCTTCGCCTGGGACTACTTCGAACAACACGCCATCGACTACATCCGCCAGGTCCAGGGCAACGGCCTCGGCCTCATCGCCGCCCTCGGCATCACCGGCATCACCACCATGATCTGCACCAAAAAACTCCGCGCCCACGGCCTCATGTTCGCCCTCATCGCCATCCCCCTGCTCCTCCTCTACATGGCCTATTACTGGGCCCCGCAAATGAACAGCGCCGCCACCATGCGCTTCATCATGCCCACCTTCGCCGTCTACATCATCGCCGCCCTCTGGGCCCTGCGCGAGTTCACCCACACCCTCCCCAACCGCGCCGCCATCCTCACCGTGCCGCTCGTCCTCCTCGTCATCCACGCCCTCTGGGGCACGCGCGAGACGCTCCAATCTGCCGACCAACTCGCCTACCAGAAAGGCACCCTCGCCGCGATCACCGACGAACTCACCCGCGTCGCCGGCCGCGACGATGTCGTCGTCTCCGACAACCACGTTCTGCAAAATCTCGACTTCGTCCGCCAGTGGAAACTCGCCGACATGGGCGTCATGCGCGGCGGCTTCGGCAACAACCGCGACCCCGACGCACCCTCACCCGGCCAAGCCGCCAAACGCGACTGGCAGCGCGAAAAATACCCCGGCACCACCACCGAGCAACAGGATAAATTCACCGCCGACGTCAAAAAATGGGCCGACGGCAACAAGATCTTCTACGTCGGCACCGAGAGCGCCCTCCGCCAGGTCCGCCAGACCTTCAACATCACCTCCGCCGACATCAAGATCGTTTCGCGCGTCCCACTCCCTGAACCGCCCCAGCAACGCAACCGCAACAGCATCATGGGCACCCCGCGCCGCGACACCCCCCCACCCCCCAACAACAATCAGCAACCGCCCCAAGGCCCGCCCGATGGCGCCCCGGGCATGGGCCCGCCACCCGGCGGCCCCAACAACCCAGGCCCGGGCAACTTCGGCCCCGGTAACTTCGGCGGCGGTCGTCGCCCCTTCGGCGGCATGGGCGGTATGGGGGGGCCCGGCGGCATGGGTGGCCCCTTCGGCAATCGCTTCGCCAACGAAAAAGAAGCCATCATCGCCGAGATCACACTAAAATAATCACCGCACCTCGTACTGCTGCTTGTAGTACGCCTGGTACTCCGCGTTCAGCACCTTGTCGAGCCAGCTCTTGTTCGCCACAAACCACTCAAACGTCTGCTTCAACCCCGCATCCAGCGTCCACTTCTGGTGCCAGCCCAACTCGCGCTGCGCCTTCGCACTGTCCAGCGCGTACCGCCGGTCATGCCCCGGCCGGTCCTTCACATACTGAATAAAACTCTCATCCCGCCCCGCCAACGCCAGCAGCTTCTTCGTCAGCGCCAAGTTATCAATCTCAATCTCCCCATCAAAATTATAAATCTCCCCATCCTTCCCCTTCAGCAGCGCCGCCAAAATCCCGCTCGCATGATCCTCCACATGAATCCAATCACGCCGCTGCTGCCCATCCCCATACACCGGCACCTTCTTGCCCGCTAGCAGATTCGTGATAAACAGCGGAATCATCTTCTCCGGCCAATGCCACGGTCCATAGTTATTCGAACACCGCGTAATCACCGCCGGAAAATTGAAACTTCGAATAAACGCCTGCACCAGCAATTCCCCGCCCGCCTTGCTCGCTGAGTACGGCGAGCTCGTGTGTATCGGATCCGTCTCCACACTCCGATGCGGCGCCGCCACATCGCCATACACCTCATCCGTGCTCACCTGCACAAACCGCGCAAACCCCTTCCCCACATACTTCCGCGACTCCTCCAGCAGCACCTGCACCCCGACCGTATTCGCCAGCACGAACGGCACGCCCGTAAACAGCGACCGATCCACATGGCTCTCGGCCGCAAAGTTAATCACCGCCGTGGGACCATTCGCCCCACACGCCTCAAACGCCGCCTGCACTTCTGCCGGATGCGCGATGTTGGCTTTAAAAAACTTATAGCGCGAATCACTCGCCACCGTCGCCAGCCGTTCCGGACTCGCCGCATACGACAGCGCATCGACATTAACGATCCGCACGTTCGGCAACGTCCGCAACGCCTGCCGGATAAACTCCGACCCAATAAACCCGCACCCGCCGGTGACCAGCCAGGTGCCACTGAGCAGCGCATCGCGGAGCGGTGAATTATGTGCCATGGAAAGACCTCCGAACGCAGATTATACGTTTGCCAAGAATTTTGCGATGCGTCGAACCACATACACGAGCGTGATCACCACCAAAATCCCCGCCGCAATCAGCAACGGCCGATACGCTTCCCAAAAACCCTTCGCCGCCAAGCGCGACTGCGCCTCATAAATCCGCGCCCCCACCAAACTCAAACACACCACCGCCCCCGCCGCCGACACAATCCGCGGACATTCAAACCCACCCCGCGGTTCCCCCGCCCGGTTCTTCAGCACCACCCACGCCACATTCACCACCGTAAACGCCAACAGCAGCAACGTACTCGTCGCCGCCGCCAGCGCCCCAATATCTCCCAGCAGCACCAGCACCGCCACGATCAGCAAAATCACCAGAATCGCCACGTGCGGCGTGTGCCGCGTCGGGTGCACCCGCGCCAATCCCCGCGGCAACAACCCCTGGTTCGCCATCCCATACAACAACCGCGACCCCATGATGTAATTCAGCAGCCCCGTGTTCGCCACCGCAAAAATCGAAATGAACGTAAACAAAAACGCCGGAAACCACGGCGCCGCCACCTTCATCACATCCACCATCGGCGCGGTTGACTTCGCCAACTTCTCGTGCGGCACCACCGACACCGCCGTGATCGCAATCGCCATATAAATCAGCGTCGCAATCACCACCGCCATGATCAGCCCCAACGGAAAATTCCGCTTCGGGTTCTTCACTTCCTCCGACACATTCAGCAAATCCTCAAACCCGATGAACGCAAAAAATGTCAGCACCGCCCCCGACATCAAGAACGGCAACGTGATCGCCTGCCGCGTGATCTCCCCGTCCACATTCCCCACCACCGGCGTCTCCAGATAATCCACCCCGCCCCAATACCGCACCCCCACCGCAATAATGATTAGCAACCCGCTCACTTCCACCGTCGTGCACAACGCATTCGCCCACGTCGATTCCTTGATGCCCCGCAAGTTGATCAGCATGATCAACGCCAGGTACCCATAGAAAAACAAATACACGTAGTACGGCGTCCCGCCTCCCTCCAACTTCGTCTTCAATCCCATCGCATCGCACAGATACCCCGTCACCACCTGCGTCCCCGTCGCCATCGACGTCAACCCCGACGCCAGCACCGCCAGTCCCAGCACATACGCCAGGCCCGTCCAGTTAAACGCGCGATGCGTCACATACGCCGCCCCCGCCGCCCGCGGGTACCGCGACCCCAGCGACGCATACGTCAATCCCGTCAGCAGCGCCGCCAACGCCGACAACGCATACGCCATCCAAATCGTGTTCCCCATCTCCCGCGCCGCCACCCCCACCTGCCCATAAATCCCCGCACCCAGCATGTCCCCCACACCATAAATCGTCACGGCCATCAGCCCCATCGACCGCTTTAACGTTGGTTGCGTCTCGCTCATGGGCCCGAGTGTAACCGCCTCGCGCCCACTGTCACACGAAAATAAAACCCGCCCGCATCCACTGGCCAATCCTCCGCCGCCAAGTATCCTGCACGCATGAGCCCCGCCATCAGCATCATCATGTCCACCTACAACCGCTCGAACATCCTCGGCTTCGCCATCGAAACCGTGCGCTGGCAGACACACACCGACTGGGAACTCCTCGTCATCGGCGACGCCTGCACCGACGACACCCCCGCCGTCGTCGCCAGTTTCAACGACCCGCGCATCCGCTTCATCAACCTCCCCGAAAACTGCGGCGAACAAACCGGCCCCAACAACCACGGCCTCTCCCTCGCCCGCGGACAATACCTCGCCTTCCTCAACCACGACGACCTCTGGCTCCCCGATCACCTCCAAGGCGCCCTCGCCCACCTCCAGCAACACAACGCCGACCTCGTCTTCTCCCTCAACGACATCATCGACACCGACGGCGCCCGCCGCGCCGGCGGCTACGCCCACTCCGACCGCTTCAATCCCTCCTTCGAAGCCCTCGCCTCCTCCTGGCTCTTCCGCCGATCACTCCTCGACCGCGTCGGCCCCTGGCGCTTCGCCCGCCAATGCTACATCGTCCCCTCCCAGGACTGGCTCTACCGCGCCTGGCGAAAACGCGCCGCCCTCCTCGCCTGGCCAACCCTCTCCGTAGTCGCCCTGCAGTCCGGCACGCGCCGCAACAGCTATCGCGACCGCCAGCACGAAGAACACCAACGCCTCTTCAACGAAATCCGCGCCGACTACCACGCCTTCCGCGCCCGCGAGATGCAACTCCTCGCTCCCGACATCGCAGGCCGCTCGCGCCCACCTGTCTTCGGCAACCGCCTCCTCATGGCCCTCGGCCTCCACCCACAAATTATTCGCCAATGGAGAAAAGGCGACTTCGCCCGCGGCAAAAAAATCCAGGCCCTCCGCACCCTCCGCGGCCTGCCCCCTCTTCCCAAATGACCGCTCCGCTTTTATCCTTCCCGTGGAGCCAAAATTTATGAACCATGATTGCATCCTGCCCGGCACGATCAAAGACGGCCAAAGCATCACGCGCGACTGGCAACCCGTCGCCCGCGAACTCATCCACGGCGTCGCACTCCGCGAAGTTCGCAACGTCCCCAAAGAAGGCGGCACCCTCACCGAACTCTATCGCGCCGATTGGCAACTCGACCAAGTCCCCGTCACCCAGGTCTTCCAATCCATCCTCTACCCCGGCACCATCAGCGGCTGGCACGTCCACACCCAAACCACCGACCGCCTCTTCGTCTCCCTCGGCATGATGCGCATCGTCCTCTTCGACGCCCGCAAAAACTCCCCCACCTTCAACAAAATCAACGAATTCAAAATCGGTGAATGGCGCCCCGCCCTCGTCGTCGTCCCGCCCGGCGTCTGGCACGCGGTCGAAAACTACGCCGACCAGCGCGCCCTCCTCATGAACATCGTCGACATCGCCTACGACTACGAATCCCCCGACCACCTCCGCCTCCCCATCGACACAGACCAAATCCCCTACCGCTTCAAAACCACCACCCAAAAAGACGCCCTCGCCCAGAAGTAAACGCAAAACCCAAAACAAAATCCCGCCGCTACATGTCCGTCTTTCGCCAAAAGCCTTTATGCTTTCAGCTTTCTGCTTTGAAGCATCCTCGGTGCATCCTCGGTGCATCCTCTGTGCCTCTGTGTCTCTGTGGTTAGCCTGAATCTCTGTGGTAACGATCCCTTACAACCACTCCTCAAACGGCTTCGCCAACCTTCTAAAATCCGCCATCGGCAGACTCACCGTCCCCCACGCCTCGCTCCGGTTCTTCATATGCTCACGATAATCCACCACGCTGATCCCCAGCATCCCGTACCACTTCTCCCCATGGCTGAACATCTCGCTCAGCGGCGCCGTCTCCGGCGTCCCCGGCCAGTAATACATAAACAAAAACATCGCCGTAAACCCATCCCCGAAAATATCCTGCCATTGCCGCAAATCATCAATATCTTCCCGCGTCACCCAGTTCTGCAAACTCCCGCCCTTCCCCGCCGGCAACTTCCGCCCCTTCACATCCACCAGCAGATTCTTCCCCTCCGGCCGATACACCACAAAATCAAAACTCTTCAGCTTCGCCCCCGAAAACAACGCCTTCTTCGCCTCATCCACCGCGATATACGGCAACCCCTTCTGCCGCAACAACGCCTCAAACGCCGCCTCGTAATGTATCGCCTCTTTGCTGCGCGGACCCATGGTTTCACCTCAGCCGTAGTGTCAACCCCCACCCCCACCCGGTCAAGTTCCCGGCAAGGGCCCCGCCGTCACACAAAACAAAGGCCCGCCCCGATTGCCAGAGGCGGGCCACCATTCTCCATCAACTCCCCCGCAACTCACTGTGGCGTGAACACGCTCATGCTCAACTTGCCGTCAACGTAGCTGAACGTCTGCCCGCCGATCCGGATGTTGCCGCCGTCCACACTCACCGTGGGCTGCTCGCCTTTCTCCGACATCACCAGCGCAACCATCTTCGTGCCGTTCACCGTCACCTCGTGGTACTTGATGTTCTCACCCGATGCCCCCTCATTCTTCCCGATCGCCGTCGTGAGAATCACTGCATCCGCGCCCGACGCCTTTGAATAATCCACCGCAATCACAAAATTCCCCGCCGTCACCGCGCCCGATCCGTCCTTCCCCGCCACGTAATGCGTCACCTTCGCCCCACGGTTCGGTTCGCCCAGGTCAATCCGCGCTCCATTAAAGCCCCACACCATCACGTTCCGCGGCTTCGTCCCATCCGGGTAGTTGATCACAAACGACGTCACGATATCCCCCTTGTCCTGAAAGCGATTACGAAACGCAAAGAAGTCATACAGCGAATCCCGCGTCGCCTTGGGCATAATGCCATCCGGATCTTCCGCCTTCATCCCGCTGAACGTCGGCCAATTCACCAGCGCCAATATCGGCCGGTGCGGATAACTCGACATCAAATCAAACGGATCCTTCTTGTCCGCATCAAAAACATTCTCATACGTCCACAACAGCGCCGGTTTGTATTTCTCCGCGATCGCGCCAAAACCTTCCGAAAAATACCCGCCATGCGAAAAGCCCCCGCGCTCCCCGCCGCTGCCAATGTTGGGGTTGCCATACGTTGGCCCCATGTTCGAGCGGTACGGAAACACCGCCGGCGGACCCACCACCAATAAGTGCCGCGGCACCATCGTCACAAAGTTCACCTCGTTGCGGTCCACGTTGATGTAGTCCTTGCCATGCGCCACCTTCAACGCCTGCAGGAACGACAAAAACCCGCCCTGTGTGCCCACGCGCGAAGCACCCCACCCTTCCTTGTAGTAGCCACCGTCGCCCCACCCCGCCAGGAAGTGCCGCACCACCTGCTTCTCCAGCATGTTCATGTACTTGGTCGTGCGCTCATCATCCGTGCCCGGATCGCCCTTGATCGCCAGCACCGCAATCCCGCAGCCGCCGACCACCGCACCGTAATGATTCGACCCCGGCCCCTGCTTCGGCGTCATCACCATCTTGTCCAGCGTGATCCCCTCCGGGTTATTCCACTCGCCCCCCTTCACATCGCTGTAGTTCTGAATCGCCTGCGCAAACTTGATACGGAAATCCTCCGGCCACGCGTCATAACAAAGGTCATACGCCAGCGCATACCACGCCAGCGTCGGCCCCGCGCGCAGCTCCCCGCCCGGCGCCACCCAGCTGTAACGGTCATCGTGATTGCGCTGCCCCTGCCACGCCAACTCCACGCACTTGCGCGACAGCTCCGCATACTTGGCATCTCCCGTCAGCTGATACAGCATGCCGAAGCCCGCCGCATGGCCAATCGAGTACGCCCCCGTCTTGTACTTGAAGTCACCCGCATACGCCTTCGTCGCCGGGTTGAATACCGTCGGCATCGACTCGCCATCTGACCCGTTCAACAACTCGCGCAGCCGCTTCACAATAATCTTGCCTTCCGGCGTCTCGGCCCGGCGGCGCAGTTCCGGCACATCCGCCTTCCGGAAAAACAGCCGCGGGTGCTCCCCCGCCTTCGGCGCTGCAAAATTCTTCGTCGGCACGAACCACGGCCGGTTGTCCGCCTTCGCCACTTCCGCAACAAAGGCCTCCCCCTTCACATCCCCGCGGAAAAAACCCTTGATCTCCTTTGGCTCCTTGCCGTCAACGTAATACGTGCCCGTCCACTCGCCGACCACCCAGTTCGCAACGCGCCGCCCCTTCAGCTTGATCTGAAAGTCCGCCGACTCCCCTTCCAGCGTGTCCGCCGTGAATCGCACCTCCCCCTCCAGCGTGTCGGGCGTGATCGTGAAACGCTCCGGCGTCTCCAGTTGGGCGAAGTCGAACGAATTGTGCCGCATGTCCATCTGCCCCAGCCGGGCCGACACCGCCTTGCCGTCCTTCCAGCCGATCGCCAGTGCACGCCGCCGCTGAAAATTGTCCGCCGTCTTCCCGGGCATCAGGTCATAGATAGACAGGTTGTACGAAGCATTGCGAATGTCGGGCTGGCTGTAGCCGCCGATCCCGCCGCTCACCTTCCCCGTGAATTGCTTATGCAATTCAGCCTTCTTCAGTTCCTCTTCGTTCCCCTCGGTCGTCACCGTGTATTGCCCCTCCAGCGAGCCAAACGACTTGCCCGAAGGGTCAGCCTTGATCGTCGCATCGAGTTCAACGGTGGCCTTCCGCGGCTTGCCATCCGTGGGCCGCCAGGGGTCCGGCACCAGCGTGATTTTGATCGGCCCCTTGAGCGCCATGCCATCGCGCATCACTCCGCTCGCATCCACAATCGACAACGCCGTGTTCCACACCGGCCGGCCATCAATCGTGTGCGTCGCCAGCCCCGCGCCCCACCGGCCATTCTCGCGCACCACATAGAGGTTGATCCGCTTCGGCTGATTCCCCTTCGTGGTCCCCAGGAAAAAGCTCTGCAACTGCAGCGCATACATGCAGTTGTCATAGTCCGGCGTCGCCGCCACCTGCCCGCGCACCGGCAAAGCCAGCACCAACGACAACACCACCACCCAGGCCGCAATCAACAAACTCTTCATGCTTCACCACCATAAACGAAATGCAGTAAGTAGAACGCCCCGCCAGAAGCCGTATTTCCTCCCACGATTCCCCAATCGCAAATGTCAGAAGTCTCAAGTTCCAATTTCGAATTCCAGATCCTAAGATTCGCGTCTTTGCGCCCTCGCGTCTTCGCGTAGAAATCCAAAAGATTTCCCTTGACAACCCCGCCGCATATGTTAGGATATTGTTCACACGCATCAGTACGGGGGCCGGGCCATGAATTCACCTATTATTCCTACCAACCCACTCGCCCATCGCCAAGGCTTCTTCTACCTTCTGGCTACTGGCTTCTGGCTCCTCCGTCCGATTCGTCATTTATCATTCGTCCTTCGTCATTGTGCCTGTATCTCCAGTGATACAGCCCCCTACGCACCACCGTGCGTAGGGGCCACCGATGTCTCCCCTAGACCCGCCACCCCTGGCGTATCTCCCCTCTGGCGCTATCAAAAACGCCACTCGCCGGCCAACATAACCAAAACCCGCGCGGCATCACCCGTGATACAGGCCCTCCGGTTTTCGCATTCCGTATTCCGCATTTCGCCTTCCGTCTCCCCTGCCTCCCCCGCTTTGCCCCAACTCGCGAAATGCGTACAATTCCCCTTCTGTTTTACGCGGAGCTAAATTCGTGGCAACACAAACGTTTGATCTGGTCGTCATCGGTTCTGGTCCGGGCGGTTATGAGGCGGCGGTCCATGCCGCGCAGCTCGGAAAATCCGTCGCCTGCGTCGATAAAGCCGAACTGGGCGGCATCTGTCTTAACTGGGGCTGCATCCCCACCAAGACCCTCATCCGCGACGCCCACCTCTTTCACCAGATGACCCACGACGCCCCGGCCTACGGCATCAATGTCGACACCTCCAAGTTCCAGTGGGAAAAGATCGTCGCCCGCAGCCGCGGCGTTTCTAACACCCTCTCCGGCCAGATCGGTTTCCTGTTCAAGAAAAACAAGGTCACCCACGTCAAAGGCACGGCCTACATCTCCCGCCCCGGCGTGGTTGAAGTGCTCGACGACAAGGGTACCCCCACCCAGACCCTCAACACCAAGTTCATCCTCGTCTGCACCGGCGCCCGCAACCGCGAGTTGCCGGGGTTGAAGCCCGACGGCAAGAACATCATCACCAGCCGCGAAGCCATGGTCCTCAAAGAGATCCCGAAGAAGCTCGTGATCATTGGCGCGGGCGCCATCGGCGTGGAGTTCGCGTACATCTACTCCAACTTCGGGACCAAGGTCACGATCATCGAGATGCTCGAGAACATTCTGCCGATTGAAGACACCGAAGTCTCCACCCGCCTCGAATCCATCTTCAAGAAGCGCGGCATCGAGATCCGCACCAAGCACCGCACCGACAAACTCGAAGCCAGCGACAAAGGCGTGAAGGTCTCGCTCACCAACCTCGCTGACAACAAGGGCGAAACTATCGACGCGGACAAGGTCCTCGTGGCGGTGGGCGTGCAGGGCAATTGGGAAAACCTTTTCGCCCCGAGCTGCCAGCCCGAGATCGTGAAGAACCACATCAAGGTCGGGAAAGATTTCCAGACCAGCATCAAGGGCATCTACGCGGCAGGCGATGTCATCGGCCCGCCGTGGCTCGCCCACGTGGCCACGATGGAAGCCAAGATCGCCGTCGAACGGATGTTCGCCACCTCGAATCGCGAGATGGACTACACGCTCATCCCCGGCTGCACCTACTGCGAACCGCAGGTGGCCAGCGTCGGCCTCACCGAAAAGCAATGCAAGGAACTGGGCCTCGAGTACGAAGTCGGCAAGTGGATGTTTGCCGCCAACGGCAAGGCACTTGCGATCAACGCACCCGATGGTTTCGTGAAGCTCATCTTCGGCAAGAAGTACGGGGAACTGCTCGGTGCCCACATGATCGGCCCCGAAGTCACCGACATGCTTGCCGAGCTCGTCCTCGCCAAGCGGCTGGAGTGCACGAAGGAAGAGATCATGACCACCATCCACGCCCATCCCACCCTCAGCGAAGCCGTCATGGAAGCGGCCGGCCAAGCCGGCGGGCACGGAAAATAACGGTTGAATCAACCACAGAGGTCACAGAAAGTTTGAATGTCGAACATGCGTGATAACCCTTTCATGAACAACCCCGACGGCGGGAAGACGCCGCCGTCGACGGGTGGGTACTACACGCAGTTCAACCCTCCTCCATCGCCTCCGACACCGGAGTCTGTACAATCACCAGCGCCCGCGCCGCAGATCGAGCCCGCAACACCGGCAACACCCGCCGTCACCGTGCCGCGCTCCACACCGATCGCCCTCACGCCATCGGGCACCGCGGTCGCCCAGACCGATTCCTCGCTCGCTTCTGTCGTCGATACCATTGAAGCCATCATCATCGCCCTCATCCTGGCCCTCGTGTTCCGCGCGTTTGTGGTTGAGGCCTTCGTCATCCCCACCGGTTCCATGGCCCCCACGCTCCTTGGTGCTCACTTCAAAGTCGCATGCCCCAAGTGCGGACTCACCTTCGACCGCGACGTCAATCTTAACGAACAGCGCCGCGGTAACCGCGTCTTCCGTGTCGGCGGGCGGGACGCCAACGGCCACGAGATCCGCGCCGATCTCTCCGACGCCCAGGCCCTCCCCTTCGACCACCAGGTGCACTGTCCCAACTGCGACTACGCCATCACCGGCGACCAGCTGCCCGAGCAGCTTAAGCCCGTCACCGTCAAAGACAGCCGCAGTGAAGGCGGCGGCAACGAAGTCAGCATGTATTTTCCGTGGGCCCACAACGGCGACCGCATCCTCGTGCTGAAATATCTCTACGCCGTCGCCGAGCCCAACCGCTGGGATGTCATCGTCTTCAAAGAACCCATGAGCGCCCGCGACAATTACATCAAGCGTCTCATCGGCCTGCCGGGCGAAACCGTCCAGATCATCGATGGCGATATTTATGTCGGCGCTCCCAGCGAAACCGGCAACCACCTCGCCATGCCCGAGCAACGGTTTATCGCCCGCAAGCCCGTGCACATCCAGAACGCCCTCTGGCAGCTGGTCTACGACAACGACCGCTACCCCGTTGATGAAGGCAAGCCCCGCGGCAAGCAGGACCCGTGGCGCAATCCCTGGCGTGCCACGGCCGGCACGTGGGATGTCAGCGGCCCCATCGTCAGCTTCGACGGCAACGCTGACCTGGGCCGTCTCGAGTTTTTGGTGGATCGCCACTACACCCGCCACATCCTTGGCTACAACAATGACGCTCCCGCCTCGCAGGATACGCGTTCGCTCTGCGGCGACCTGCGGCTGACCGCCTCCTGGGCGCCCACGGATGGCAGCGCCGCCTCATTGGCCATGGTGATCGGCAAACCACACAACCGCTTCCGCGTGCGCGTTTCAGACAACCAGCTCAAGCTGGAAAAGTTTGACCCCGACGCCAAGACGTTCACCGCGGTCACGCCCTCGCTGCTCAAGCCTTCCAAGGTCGAGAAGGACCGCGTCTATCACCTGTCGATGACGAACGTGGACCGCACGGTACAATTCTTCATCAATGGTTCGCTCGTGCTTGAGTACGAAACCCGGTGGTCGGCTGCCGAAGCCATGGCGGATGCCAACATTGACCGCAACGTGAAGGCCGACATTCGGATCGAGGCCGTCGGCGCTTGCCGTCTCAGCCATCTCAAGCTTGAACGCGATTTGTTTTACATGCAGGCGGCCGATCCGCAGACGCGCTCCGGCACTGCCGGCGAGACGAATCCGCTGCTGCTGAACGCGGACGAATTTTTCGCGTTGGGCGACAACTCGGCCCGCTCGCATGATGGCCGCACTTGGTCGGACGTGCACGTCTCGCTCGATGACCTGGGCCTGCGGCCCGGCATCGTGCCGCGGCGGTTTTTGCTGGGCAAGGCGTTCTTCGTCTACTGGCCGGCCGGCAATCGTCCGCTGCCTGACAGCATCGGCCGCACTGTGCCGCCGCTGGTCAATCCGCCGCTCGTGCCTGACGCCGGCGACATGCGGTTTATCAAGTAATTATTAGTCGCAAGTGGCCTTAACCCGGCCAATGGGAGAACTGCTCAAGTTCGTGGGGGACATGATGATGGCCGCGGCGTTTGGCCATCCGCACATAGTGATACATCGACCGGCGATAGTGGCGCAGGACGCGTTCATCGATCTCGATGCCGCGGGCGCGCATCTCGCGAAACGCCCACTGCCACGCATAAAACTCTTCGAGGCAGCGCGAGTCATAGCGTTTGAAGCCCACCGCATGGTGTCCGACCTCATGCAGAAAGATCGATGCGGACACGCTCGTCTTTGGCCGCGGTGCCGTCACCACGCGTTTGATCGTGCCGTCGCGAAAGGTCAGTTCGTACGCCACGCCCGACATTTGCCGGCGCCACCGCCGGATCGAGATCTTGTACTGGGCCTTGAGTTCCCGCACCATCGCGTCAAACATCGCGCGCCGCTCGCGGGCGCTGACCGGCGACTCCGTCCCGGACTTTTTGGGAGGAAGACCATGCGCGGTGCGACCTTCGGCGGCCGGTGCTATCATACGAAAATGCCGCGCGCTTGTTTCGCTCGCCCCGCCGATATTGTCGTGACCTGCGTTCATCAAAACATCTTCCGCCGATACTGCTGTGTTTATCGGCTCGCGGACCAAAATTGTTTACCGTGTGTTCAGTTTTGGCAAAGAATTCTAGCCGCAGGAAAACGCACGCCCATGGGCATTTTCACCCGACGGTGACCAGGCACACCGCGGTGACTTTTTCGGGCGGCAAGCAACGACCGTTGCCGCAAGGCTGCGCCAGCACGGTCACCCGCAGGTCATACTGCCCGGGCGGCACATCACCTGTCACCACGCAGCGGGCGAGCAACTGCACGTCCCCCGCGTATCCGCTGACCGGGTGGCCGGCATCATCCAGCTGCGCCGGCGCGGGGTAGGACCATTCCTGCGCGCCCAGCGGCAGCGAGCCGCGCAGCCGCGCTACCGTGGCGAACGCCTCCGGGTCATTGGGCTGGTGCGGCTGCACATGGTACGACGCTGCAATGCGCAGCGTCACGGGCAACTCAAAACTGCCGCCCGGCGCCACCTTCAACGTCGGCGGCACATCCACTGTGAACGCGCCGCTGCCCGCATCATCCGAGGAAACGGTTACGGGAAGGTGCAGATCAATGTCGGGCGCCACTTCCGCGACGGCGCCGCCGCCGATCTTGGGGCGTGACACCTGGAACTCCGCATCTTCGATCAAGCTCTGAAGAATGGTGGCAAAGTATCCGGGGTTCTTCTTGATGACGGGTGCGAAACCACGCACCGCGTGCATTGCCGTCTCGTGGTAGGTCTCGCGGCCGCTCGCTTGCGCCAGCCGCAGCAACGCGCGAATCGCCATGCCGTTGGCCGACGGCGTGGCGTTGTCGGCGGCCTGCTTTAAGCGAGCGAACAGTTCATCATGCGTGCGGGACGTGCTGAAGAAGCCGCCCGCCGCGTCGGCGAAGTCGCGCACCATGACGTCGGCCATCTCGAGCGCCCGCTTGCGGGCCATGGTGCCGGGCAAACTCGTCGGGCTCGTCGCGTCGACGAGGTCCTGCATCGCATTGAGGAGGTAGGCGTGATCTTCGAGAAACGCATCGACGTGCGCCTTGCTGTTGCGGCTGGCGCGCAGCAGGCGGCGTCCACCTTCCACATGCCGCATCAGGATGAAGCCCATCGCTTTGTGCGCCGCCTCGAGATAGCGCGGCTCTTTGAGCACGCGGCCGCACATTGCCAGGGCACTGATCATGAGGCCGGACCAGCCGGTGAGCACCTTGTCGTCGAGGCCCGGCGGCACGCGCGCGGCGCGGGTTTGCCGCAGTTTGACCAATATCGCGTCGATCTGGGCCTGCAGGGCCTGCACGCTCACGCCGCGCTTCTGGGCCAGCGTTTCCACGGGCACCGCGATGGCCAGCACATTGCGGCCCTCGAAGTTGCCTTCGTCGCTGAGGCCGAAGTGTTCGATGATCAACTGCGATTCGTCCGGGTGGCGGAGCGCTTCGCGCACTTCGCCCGGTGTCCACACGTAGAACTTGCCTTCGTGCCCTTCAGAGTCGGCATCGAGTGCGCTGTAGAACCCGCCGTCGGCGGAAGTCATCTCGCGCAGCCAGAAATCCAATGTCTGCCGCGCGATGCGAATGTAATCCGGACGCCCCAGCTGCGTACCCGCCAGCGCGTAGACCGGCGCCAGCTGGGCGTTGTCGTAGAGCATTTTTTCAAAGTGCGGCACGAGCCAGAACTCGTCCACCGAGTAGCGCGCGAAGCCGCCGCCGACATGGTCGTAAATGCCGCCGCGCATCATGCCATCGAGCGTTTTTATGAGCATGTCGCGCACGCTGCTCGCGGCTTGGGCGCTCAAGCCGGCGGTGTTGGGGTTGCGGAGCATCGTGAGCCACAGCATGAGGCTCTGGTGCGGCGGAAACTTTGGCGCTTTGCCGAAGCCGCCGTATTGCGGATCAAAGCGATCGAGCGAACTCTCGACTGCGGCGCGGCACCACGCGGCAAGGTCGACCGAGGCATTCTCGCCGGCGCGCGACATCTCATCGGCATGGATTTTGACGGCATCAACGACCTTGGCGGCCTGGGCGCGCATGCTTTCGGGCCGCGTGCGCCATGCCTCTGCAAGCGCGAGCGTTAACCGCGGAAAGCCTGGCCGGCCGTAACCATCCACCGGGGGGAAATAGGTGCCCGCGTAGAACGGCGTAAGCTCAGGGGTGAGCCAGACGCTCATGGGCCAGCCGCCGCTGCCGGTCATGAGTTGCGTTGCGAGCATGTAGAGTTCGTCGAGGTCGGGGCGTTCTTCGCGATCGACTTTGATGTTAATGAAGTACTGATTCATGAGGTCGGCGATGGCGGGATCTTCGAACACTTCGTGGGCCATGACGTGGCACCAGTGGCAGGCCGAGTAGCCGATCGAGAGGAAGATGGGTTTGTTTTCGCGCCGTGCGCGTTCGATGGGTTCGGGCCCCCACTCGTACCAGTCGACGGGGTTGTGCTGATGCTGCAGCAGGTACGGACTGGTCGCCTGGGCAAGCCGGTTTGCGCGTGCGGGCGTGCCGCCGGAAGAAGAATGGACATCGTGTCCCGTCGCCATGCTTTTCGCCTCGGCAATTTCAAAGTTTGGCCCAACGCCCTTCGCAGTGCCGTGTCGAGGATGTTATCAGACATCGTAGGCGAATAGCAGACGCCACGCCAAATACGACAACCTGTCATATCGGCATACGCGTTACTTTGGTCACTAGGATTTCTGGCCGATAAAATATAAGAAATCGCGCGAAACCGGCGCTACCGTGAAGCCTTAGTAGAGATAGATGACCGTAGTCGCCACACAACCCGCCACGCCGGCACGACCGGCCAAGTTCATCGCCCTTACGGGGCGCGACGAATCGCTGCGCCTCATCCCGTGGCGCTACCGCGGCATGATCAAGAAAGTACGGCAACTTGAAGCGCATCTGACCGCGCTGCCCGATCGACAACTGCGCTCGTATATCGATCGCATTCGCACGCACCTGCGTGATGGCGCGGCGCTTGAGCGGGAACTGCCTGCCGCGTTTGCAGTGGCCTGCGTGGCCGCACGCCGCACGCTGAACATGCGGCCGTACAACGTGCAGCTCATCGGTGGTTATGAACTTCATCGCGGGTCGATCGCCGAAATGGCCACGGGCGAGGGCAAAACGCTGACGGCCACGCTGCCGGCGACGCTGAACGCCATCACGGGGCGCGGCGTGCACATCGTGACGGTTAACGATTACCTTGCCCAGCGCGACGCCCAGACGATGATGCCGCTCTACCAACTGCTGGGCCTCTCGGTCGGCGTGATTGTTTCGGGCCTCACGGATGAGCAGCGCCGCGCAGCGTATCGCTGCGACATCGTTTATGGCACCAACAAGGAATTCGGCTTCGACTTTCTGCGCGATCAGATCAAGGTGCACAACCGCACGAAGGTGCAGAAGATCGACACGCTGGCCCTGCTCAACAGGCGTGATTCGGATGAGCCGGTGCAGCGGCAGTTGCATTATGCGATCGTTGACGAGGCTGACTCGATTTTGATTGATGAATCGCGCACTCCGCTGATCATCGCGGGGCCCAGCGGGCCGTCGCCGCTGGCGTGGGCGTATGAATGGGCGGACAACCTCGCGCGGCGCATGCGCCCGCGGCATGACTTTGATCACAAGCCCGACAAGCGCACGCTCGAATGGCGCGAGCCGGGCCTCGCGCGGCTGCAGAAGTTGCTGGCGGAGTCCTCAACGCCCAGCGTACCGGGCGAATCGTGGCAGAACCTGGTGCTCAACGCGCTGCGGGCGCGCTGGCTGTTCAATCGTGAGCAGCACTATGTCATCACCGGCAATGAGGTGATCATCGTCGATGAATTCACGGGTCGCCGCATGCCGGGCCGGACTTGGTCTGAAGGTCTGCACCAGGCCGTGCAGGCGAAGGAGCGGTTGCCCGTCACCAGCCCCAGCGAAACGTTGGCGCGGACGACTTACCAGCATTTCTTCAGTCTTTACGACAAGCTTGCGGGCATGACCGGCACGGCGTACACGCAGGCGGGCGAGATCCGCAAGACGTACAAGGTGCGCGTGGTGCGCGTGCCGACGCACCGGCCCGTCCGGCGGCAGTTGCTGCCCGATCGTGTGATGCGCACAACCCGCGAGAAGTGGCTGGCCGTGGCCAATGAAATCAAAACCGTGCGTGACACGGGCCGGCCGGTGCTTGTCGGCACGTCGTCGATTGAAGATTCGGAAACACTCGCGCGGCTTTTGACGCTGCTCAAGGTGCCGCACCAGGTGCTCAACGCGCGTCCCGAAAACGCTGAGCGCGAAGCGCACATTGTTGAGGCGGCGGGCCAGATCAAGGCGGTGACCATCGCCACGAACATGGCCGGCCGCGGTACGGATATCAAACTTGCCCCCGGCGTGGCGACGCTCGGCGGGCTGCACGTGATTGGCACACAGAAGCATGAATCGCGGCGCGTGGACAACCAGTTGATTGGCCGCTGTGGCCGCCAGGGTGACCCGGGCTCAGCGCGGTTCATCCTGTCGCTGCAGGATTCGATCCTGCAGCACGTGCTCAACCGCCGGCGCCTGGCCGTGCTGCGGCGCCGCTTGTCGCGTCATGTGAAGTATGGTGATGAGATCACGGCCTTGCGCACACGCTGGTTGTTCGCCCGCGCCCAGCGCAAGGTGGAAGCCCTGCATTACCGCCAGCGGCAACAGCTGATCGAGTACGAGGATTGGCTGAACAAGGTTTACTACCAGATGGGCGCGTGATTACACCGCTGCAGCCTCGGCCTGCACGCCTGTCACATGCTCGCGCGAACGTTGCGGCAACAATCGTGAAACCACCAGCTGCACCAGCGCCACTACCAGCATCGCCACAAACACCCACAACAACGCGTGGCCAGTGAGTTGCTGCGCGGCCCGCAGCAGCTCGGGCTCCTTCGCGCGAAGGTTTGCCAGCCCATGCTCTGACAATAGGTCGGCTGGTGTAAACGGCTTGTCCTTGGCGAGGGCAGCAAAGGGAGCGACCGTAAGCGTATTGAAGAGCGTGCCAAACAGAGCGATGCCGAGCGCACCGCCGAGGTTGCGGAAGAACGTGATGCCGCTAGTGACGAGGCCGCGCTGTTCATAATGCACGGCCTCTTGTGCGGAGAGCAGCGAGGCCATCGATGATGGCCCGAAGCCAAACCCGGCGACGAAAAGCACCGCGGTCAGCACCAGCAGCGGCGCACTGACGACATCGCAGATCACCAGTGCCGCAAACGATCCCACGACAAGGGTGGCGCCAACCACGGCAAGCTTGCGGAAGCCCCAGCGGATCAGCAGCGGCGCCGCCACGATGCCCGACGTGGCCCAAGCCAGCATCACGGGCGTCACCGTTGCAGCAGCCGCAGCAGCATCGCCGCCACGCGCAGCCTGGACGTACAGCGGCACATACGTATCCAGCGAGAACACCGCCACGCCGAGTGTACCCGATGCAATCAGCGCCGGTCCGATCGCCCGATGCGTCAGAAAGCTGGGCGGCAGAATCGGGTGGCGCGCCGCCTTCTCCAGGCGGCCAAACACCAGAAGGCTGACCAACGCCACAATCAGCAGCAGCGTCGGCCACAGCCAGAACATGCCGGGATTCGACCAGATGCTGATGCCGGCAAGGAGTGCCGTCACGCCAATGCCACCGGTGAGTAGGCCGGGCACATCAAGCCGGGCAACGAGCGGTTCATCGCTGACGGCACGCTGGTGATGCTCATGGTAGGTGATGATGAGGATCGTGGCTGATGCAATCGCGGCCGGCAGCGTGATGTAGAAAATCGACGGCCAGCCCAGCGTCTTTACGAGTAATGCACCCAGCGCCGGTCCGGCAAGTGCCGCTGTCCCCCACACCGCTGAGAAAAGCGCCTGAATGCGGGCGCGCTCTTTGAGCGTGAAGACATCGCCAAGAATGGTGAGCACAACGGGCATGATGCCGCCGGCGCCCAACCCCTGCAGAGCGCGGTACAGGATCAGGAGCGTCATCGACGTGCTGGTGGCCGCCAGCAAACTGCCCGCACTAAAGAGGCCGATGGCAAACAGCAGCACGCGCTTCCGGCCAAAGATGTCAGCCAGCCGGCCGTAGAGCGGCATGCTGAGCGTCGAGGCCAGCAGATAGACCGTTGCCACCCAGGCATAGTGCTCGATGCCGCGGAGATCGCCGACGATCGTCGGCATGGCGGTGGCCGTGATGGTGGTCTCAAAACTGGCCAGGACCATGACCATCATGAGCGCGGCGGTGATCCATTTGCGGGAGCGCGGCCGGACGGGCAAGCTCGCAGTTGTTTCGGCGGTGTTCATGGGCGAAGTGTAGGTGTGCTACCAAGACACAGCAAATTCGGCGTGGATTACGCCAGCGCGTTACTGCAGCACCTGCCGCAGCCGAGCCTGGTAGACAGCCACCTCCAGCGGTTTGTGCGGGCGGACAATGACCAGCCAGTCCGTGCCGACGGGAAGGTCATGCTGCATGAGGCGAAACGCTTCACGAATGCGCCGGCGCATCTTGTTGCGAACCACGGCCGAGCCGCAGCGATTGGCCACACTGATGCCGATGCGCGAGCCGTCATTGTCCGCGCGGCGTTCCGCATACGCCGTGAGCGGATGACTCACACGTTTCTTGCCGGTCTTGTACAGATGGTCAAAAACCTCTTTGCCGCGCAGCTTCTGTTCGCGTGAAAATGTGAACCGCATGGCCATCAAAATAACCAATAAACCACCTAGGTCACAAAGGTCACCAAGGCGCGCTGTGTCAGCATGACTATCCACAGACGACTTGCCTTCGTGCCCTTGGTGAACTTGGTGGTTAAAACTACTTGATCGACTTGCAGTGATACACGCCGGCGGGCGGCATGTTGACGGGAACGAAATCGAAGTGCACATGCTTAAAGAACTTCTTGTAGTACTGCCAGTAGAGCAGCGGGATCTCGGTGATGTTCGAATAGCCGCCGCCGGGCGCCATGTGCTTGCGTACGCTGGCGAACATGCGCTTGCGAACCGCGGGCGGCAGGCTGGGCGTCGGCAGGCCGCTGACGAAGTAATCGACATGCTTGATGCCGCGTTCCTTGAGGATGTTCGAGAGGTCGCGGACATCGCCGCAGACGATCTCGACATTCGGCATGCCGCTGAAGCGTTCCTGCAGAATCTTGGCAAAGTCCTTGTCGCGTTCGATGGCAATGAAGTGCGTGTGCGGCTTGAGTTTGGCAATCACAGCTTCGGTAATCGGCCCGGTGCCAGCGCCTAGTTCCACCACCACCTTACATTTGGCCCAGTCGACCTTCTTGATCGTGGCCCGCGCCAGCTGCGGACTCGACGGCCAGATCGAGGCGATCTTCGTCCCGTGCTTCAAGAATTTCCCGAAGAACAGCAGGTTGTCTTTGAATTTTTCCCGCTTCTTCCGTGTCGGGGCGATCGCTTGCGACATGCCGTTCTCCGTCAAGGGCATTTAGGAGCCGTTTTACGAAATATACCGCGCCAGTACCTGAACACCAATGAGTTTCTTCATCATTACGCGGTAGCACTCGCGTATCACCGCAGCATGCCGCTATAATTCGCGGCTCGATTTCTCTTAATAAAGGCAGTCCCATGGCTCAAGCCAAGCTCAAAATCAACCTCGGCCACTCGCCCGACCCCGATGATGCATTCATGTTCTATGGCCTTGCCACCGGCAAACTCGACAGCGGCCCCTACGACTTCAACCACATCCTGCAGGACATTCAGACGCTCAACGAACGCGCCATGAAGTGCGAACTCGAAGTCTCCGCCATCTCGCTGCATGCCTACCCCTACGTGGCCAAGAACTACGCGCTGATGGGTTGCGGCTGCTCGATGGGCGACAACTACGGCCCCATGTTCGTCGCGAAAAAACACTACACCATCGATGAGATGAAGAATCTCCGCATTGCCGTGCCCGGCACCATGACCACGGCGTTCCTCGCCGCGTCGCTTGCCCTGGGCAAGGGCTTCCGCAATGTCGTGAAGCCGTTCGACCAGATCCTCGATTACGTCGCCGCCGGCCACGCGGAAGTCGGTCTGATCATTCACGAAGGCCAGCTTACGTATCAGAACCAGGGCCTTGTCTGCTGCCTCGACCTGGGCAAGTGGTGGCTTGAACGCACCGGCCTGCCCCTGCCCCTCGGCGGCAACGTCATCCGCCGCGACCTGGGCGAACACGTCGTTCCCGTCACGCGGCTCCTCAAGAAGTCGATCCAGTTCTCGCTCGACAACCGCGAAGCCGCGGTGAAGCATGCCCTGCAATACGCCCGCGACATGAATGTCGACTTGGCCGACAAGTTCGTCGGCATGTACGTCAATAAATGGACGCTCGACTACGGTCCCAAGGGCCGCGAAGCCGTCAACCGCCTGCTCGACGAAGGCGCCGCCATCGGCATGATCCCGAAATGCACGCCGGTCACGTTTATTGAGTGAGCAATCACAACGCTACAGCGGCGTTTTACCGATATATGTAGAATCGGGCTGCCTATGCGTTGGATTTTTCCACTTCTGGCATTGTGTGTGATAGCGACATTCGCACAGGGTCAGGCTGCGCCCACTGATGAGGCGACCAAGCAATACATCGTCACCTTTAAAGAGGCCCAGCAGTATTACCGCGATGGCCGCTACGAAGATGCGCTGACTGCCGTGCTCGATGTGGAGGCCAAGCCCTTTGCCGACGGCGTGGGTGTGTCGCGCTATGCGATCCTGATGCTGAAAGTCGATACCTGCCTGAAACTCGGTCGCCGCCCGCTTGCCATCGGCACGCTGCAACGCTTTCAGAAGGAATACGTCGCCGACCCCGCAATCGTGGCCGAGGCACGGTCGCTTGAGGAACTGCTCAAGAGAGCCAATGCCACCACGTTCACCTGTCCGCCCACCGCGGGCGAGCCCGATGCCGAGCCGCGGAAGTTTGACCTCGCCGATCCTGCACAGCGCAAAGATGCCGCAAAAGCGTTGTACGAGCTGCGCGCCACGCGGGTGAATGACCAGTACGAACTCGCCAAGGGCGCTGCCACCATGGCACCGCTGGTGGACAGCGGCAAGGCCGTCATCACGATGCAGGCGCTGGAACGCTACACCACCGGCAAGAACAAGAAGACCGGCGAAATGCTCGCCGCACTGCGGGCCAAGGCGACGGAGCTCGTCAAACTTGGCCTCGAGACCGAGGCGCTGCGTTACTCCTCCGCCACGAAGGACGATGCCGCCCGCGTGCAGCGCGTGATCGTGCATGAACGTCTCAACGACGGCCGGCGTGTGACCGAGTGGTTCAAGGTCAAACGCCCCGTCGATCCCGACGACCAGAAGAAACTCGAAGAAGGCCGGGCGAATCTCATGGGCCTGAAACGGCAGATGAAGGACATTACCGACGCATTAGACCTGCCCGACAACACCTATGCCCGCCAGCAACTCCAGGTCGATGACATGATTGAGGCCATCGACAACGCCCTCAAGTCCGGGCCCGTCGGCGGCGGCGCCACCAAGGTCGAAGTCTCCGGCAAGAAGAAACAGTGACGCCCCCGCCCCGCCCGCCCTATCATTCCCGGCATGCTCCCATTCGTTCATCACAATGATTACGTCTGCCCGCTGCCCGAGGGCCATCGCTTCCCCATGCCCAAGTTCAACATGATCCGCGAAATCCTCGCCGCCGACGGCGTGCGCGGCGAGTTCGTCACGCCCACGCCCGCCACTGTTGATCAACTTCTCGCGGCCCACACGCCCGCTTATGTCGAAGCGGTCCTCACCTGCACGCTCGATCCCACGCACATCCGCAAGATCGGCCTGCCCCTCTCACCCGCACTCGTGCAGCGCACACGCCTCGAAGTCGGCGGCACGCTCCTGGCCGCGCGCTTGGCGCTCGATCACCAACAGTCCGCCGGACTTGCCACCACCCTTGCCGGCGGCACCCACCACGCCGCCGCCGATCAAGGCTCCGGTTTCTGCATCTTCAACGATCTCGCCGTTGCTGCTGCCTTGCTGCTCCGCGAACAACTCGTCCGCCGCGTGCTCATCGTCGATCTTGATGTCCACCAAGGCGACGGCACCGCCCTTATCTTCCAGGACGATCCCCGCGTCTTCACCTTCAGCATGCACGGCCAGGCCAACTTCCCGCTGCACAAGCAACGCTCTTCGCTCGATGTCCCGCTCGACACAGGCCTGACCGACGAGCCTTACCTCGCGCTCTTGCGCCACCACCTCCCTGCGATTCTCCATCGCTTCGATCCTGATCTTGTCCTCTATGATGCCGGCGTGGATGTCCACGAGATGGACCGCCTTGGCAAACTCAAACTCACCACCGCGGGGCTGATCGCGCGCGATCGCTACGTGCTGCAAACTTGCTTAGAAAATGAAATACCCACCGCCTGTGTCATCGGCGGTGGGTATTCGTTTGATCTTGCAGAATTGTCGCAGCGTCACGCGATCGTGCATCGCGTGGCGGCGGAGCTGGTTTAAGCCGTTGCCGCTTTCGGCGTAAGAATGGCTGAGAGCACGCTGGCAATCATCACCGCTGCGCCAGCGCCGATGTAGCCGGCCATGGCGTTGCTGTTCCACGTGAGATGCCAGAACCACGGTGTTGCTGCCACAAACGCCCCGCAGGCAAAGATGACGATCTCGACCCAGGCCGAGCCCACCGGCAAGTTGCCGCGCAGAAACGCCAGCGCCGCGATGAGCAGCCCCATGGCGGTGTGATAGGTCATCAGGCTCGAGCCAAAGTACATGCCCGAGAGGAACGGATAGACCACGAGCGTCAGGCCGACAATGACCGAAATCATGTCGATGGAAAAGACGACCAGTTCGCGCCCCTTGGGCAGTTCGATCTTTGGAATTGGCAACATAACCAGGACCTCTTGCTTCTCGAAAACGCCAGCATTGTAGCGGCGGCAGGCGTGAGGTAAAGCTGACCGGCCGTGCCGCTTTACCACTATTCCCGCCTCGCTTAACATGCTCGGCCCTGCTGATCCCAAGGAGAAAATATGAAACTGGACCAAGTTCCGGCGCTCGCGTCGCTCAAACCGGCACTCGAACAAACCTTCGACCTGGCCACCAAAAAAATTCTGAGCCTCGACCGCTCCTGGGATGTGGCGAAAGGAACCCCCGTCTTCACCGTTGAGGGCAAATACACCTCCCGCGGCTGGACGGAATGGACGCAGGGCTTCCAGTATGGCATGGCTGCACTCACCTTTGATGCCACCGATAACAGAAAGCTCTTCGACCTCGCCCGCCGCCGCACCATCCGCCAGATGCTGCCACACGTGACCCACATCGGCGTGCACGACCACGGCTTCAACAACCTTTCCACGTACGGCAACCTGCGCCGCCTGATGAAGGAAGGGCGCACCAAGTACGACGGCTTTGAAGAGGTCTATTACAACACTGCGATTGCCGCCTCGGGCGCTGTGCAGGCCGCACGCTGGTCCGGCGTCAATGCCAGCAAGCCCAATCCCCACTCAGCCAACAGCACGTCCCTCGGCTACGTTTACTCCTTCAACGGCCCCCACTCGCTCTTCGTCGACACCATGCGCACGATCCGCATCCTCGGCGTCAGCTGGCAGCTCGGCCATGTGCTGATGCACGAAAATGACAAGAAGGCGAGCCTGCTGAAACGCTCCATCCTCCATGGCCTCACTACCTCGCAGTACGTCGTCTTCCATGGCGATTCTTCGCACACCTATGACGTCCGCGGCCGCACGAGTCATGAGTCCGTCTTCAACCGCAACGACGGCAACTTCCGCTGCAAGTCCACACAGCAGGGGTACTCGCCCTTCAGCACCTGGACCCGCGGCCTCGCCTGGGCCATGCTGGGCTATGCTGAAGAACTCGAGTTCATCCAGACGATCGATCCGAAGGTCTTCAAGGCCGAAGTTGGCCTCGACAAGGCCGCCGTCGTCAAGGTCTATGAACGCTGTGCCATTGAGACGTCCGAACACTGGATCGAGGACGTGACCGCCACCGACGGTATGCCCTACTGGGATGATGGCGCTCCGGGCCTCGCAAAACTCGGCGACTGGCAGAACCGCCCCGCCGATCCGTACAACGACCACGAACCCGTCGATTCCTCCGCGGCAGCCATCGCCGCGCAGGGCCTCTACCGCTTGGGCAAATACCTCGGCGCGGCCAAGGGCAAGCGCTACACCCAGGCCGCCCTGCTCATCGCCAAGACGCTATTCGCGGAGCCCTACCTAAGCACATCCGCCAAGCACCAGGGGCTGATCCTGCACAGCATTTACCACCGGCCCAACGGCTGGGACCATGTCCCGGCCGGGTCCAAGATCCCCTGCGGCGAATCCAGCATGTGGGGCGATTACCACGCCCTCGAGTTCGCCAACCTGCTGTTGCGCGAGATCAACAAGGGCAAGTACATCACATTCTTCAGCTAAGCGCTTACCCCGCAAAACCGTCGCACCGCCGAGCAGCGTAGACTCAATGTTTGAGTCGCGCGCCAGCGCCTGGGGTGAGACGTTCATGCAGATTGCAGCAGCTGACCATCTTCTCGTTCTGCCTGTGCCATTTCGGCAAGTCGACGGCCAGCTGTTTGTCGAGCACCAGGCCGCCCATGGCCTTTTGTGCTGGCGGCAGCATTTTGAATCGCTGATCATCGCCGCCCCGGTCCTGCCTGAAACCGGCGTCACCCAGGAGCGCCTGCGCGAAATCGCATGGGTGCCGGCCGCCGCGCTCGTTAGCAACGTCCAACTCGTGCCGTTACCGTGGGCCTATCGCCTGCGTGATTATCTGAAGCACCGCAGAACCGTGCAGGCCACACTCACGGAGTGCATTCGCCAGTCCCGCTATCTGCAGTTCGCAATCGGCGGCCTGCACGGCGACTGGGCTGCCACCGCGGCGCAGATCGCGCAACGCCTTGACCGCCCCTATGCCGTGCACATGGACCGCGTTGAGCACGAAGTGATCCGCCTCAACAGCCGCCAAGCGGGCATGTCGCGTCGACTGCGGAACATGTTCGTCAGCCCGCTGATGCGACGCTTCCACGCCAACATCATCCGCAACGCCAGCGTCTCACTGTGCCACGGCGCCGATTGCCTCGCGGCCTATCGCCACCTCAACGTGCATTCGCATCTCGTGCACAACATCCACCTCGAAGCCGCGGACGTCGCCAGCCACGACGACACCTTCGCCAAGGCGGCGCGCATTGCCGACGAACGCCCCGATGAAGAACTGTCGCTGGTTTATTCCGGCCGCGCGGTCGCCGACAAAGCCCCGCTGGAATGGCTGCACGCTCTCGGACTGCTCAAGGCTTCGGGCACAAAGTTCCGCGCGACGTGGCTCGGCGAGGGTGACCTGCGCACCCAGGCGATCGAACAATGCCGTGCACTCGGACTTGCCGATTGCGTCGCGTTTCCGGGCTTCGAATCTGACCGCGCCAAAGTGCTGGCAGCGATCCAACAGGCCCACATGTTCGTCTTCACGCACATCACGCCGGAAAGCCCGCGTTGCCTCGTTGAATCGCTGCTCATGGGCACGCCGATCATCGGCTATGAAAGCGCGTACGCCCACGACCTCATCCGCGAGCATGGCGGCGGCCAGCTCGTTTCGTGTCATGATGTTCGCAGCCTGGCGATGGCGATTGCCAAGCTCGGCGCCAGCCGTCCACTTCTCGCGGACTTAACCCGCCGCGCGCGGCGCGATGCGGGCCAACTCGATGCTGAATCCGTCTTCGCCCACCGCAGCCGCCTGATCAAACAATACGCCGGCGTGCGCCGCGAACCGCCCGCCGCACCCGAAACACCGCCGCCCGCCATCGTCACGGCGAGGTTTGTACAGCGACCCGTCTGATTGCATCAACTTGCCGCGCGCCGCACAATGCGTGCCCTGACGAAAGGGCACGTGCATGTCTACCAGACCGAATATCCTGCTGGTCATGACCGATCACCAGCGCGGCGAAACTGTGCTGCCGCAGCACCCGTGCCTCCTGCCCAATGTCAAAAAGCTGGCCACCGAAGGCCTGCGTTTCAACCAAGTGTATTGCCCCTCCCCCCACTGCTGCCCCTCCCGCGCGACCTTCTTCACCGGCATGTACCCCTCGCGCCACGGCGTGTGGAACAACATCTGCAACCGCCAGCGTCTCAGTCGCGGCGTGCCCAAAGACATGCGTATGTGGTCGCAGGACCTCGCCGATGCCGGCTACCAGCTCCACTTTTCCGGCAAGTGGCACGTCTCCATCGACGAAACACCCAAGGACCGCGGCTGGATCGAACACTTTGCCAGCGGCACCCAACCCAACGAACACGGCACCACCTGGGAGCGACTCGGCGCCAACGCCAACCGCCCGCTCCCCACCACCCGCGGCGAGGGTCAGATCATCCGCCAAGGTTACGGCATGTGGCCCGCTTACGGCGTCCGCACGCCCAACGCCAACGACCACGACGAAAAAACCCTCGCCCTCGCGCACGAAGCGATCCGCACCGCATCACGCCAACCCGATCCCTGGTGCGTCTGGTGCGGGCTCATCGGCCCGCACGACCCCTACCACGTGCCGGCAAAATATCTCGACATGTACAAACTCGACGACGTGCCGCTGCCGCCCAGTTACAGCGACAACCTGCTCGACAAGCCCAACATCTACCGCAAGATGGCCACGCACATCTTCGGCCAGCTGAGTCCGCGCGAGGTGCGCGAAACCATCCGCCATTACTGGGCCTACTGCACCTACCTCGACGACAAGATCGGCGAACTGCTGCGCACGCTCGACCAGACCGGCCAGGCCGACAACACGCTCGTCATCTTCATGTCCGACCACGGCGACTACTGCGGCGATCACGGCCTCTTCGCCAAGGGCATCCCCGCCTTCCGCGGCGCCTACCACGTGCCCATGATCATGCGCTGGCCCAAGGGTCTCGCCGGCCGCGGCCGCACCGTTGATGAATTCATCTCGCTGGCCGACATCGCCCCCACCCTCACCCAGCTCGCCGGCAAATCGCCCGATCCCCAGCTCTCCGGGCGCAGCCTCGTGCCCTTCATCAACGGCCAGACGCCCGCCGACTGGCGCGACGCCATGTTCACACAATGCAACGGCGTCGAGGTCTACTACACCCAGCGCAGCGCGTTCACCAAGTCGCACAAATACGTCTTCAATGGCTTCGACTTCGATGAGCTCTACGACCTCGAGAACGACCCGCACGAGATGCGCAACCTCGCCGCCGATCCACGCTATGACACCATCAAACGCGACCTCGGCCGCCGCCTCTGGCGCTTCGCCGCCAGCCAGGACGACACCGCCATGCTCGGCTACATCACCACGATGCTCGCCGACTTCGGCCCCTCCGTCGCGTTCGAGACCGACCGCTAAACGCCCTCCCCCGCAATGACAGGCCGCAACGCTTCGTTTACCCTACGGACAAACGTTTCTCGCAGTGAGATGTACACATGGCGTCGTGGCTCTGGGTGATTGTTGCGGTCAGCGTGGCGCTGGTCGCTTACCGTGTTGTTCGCAGTCTCGTGCGGAAGAATGGCCCCAAGCCATGCTTCACCTCGCACCTGTGCGAAGTCGCCGTCTCCATCGGCGTCGGCCCCTTCGTCGGCCCCGTCCTCGCCGCCCAGTTCGGCTATGCCCCCAGTCTCGCCTGGATCATCATCGGCATGGCCCTCGGCGGCATCGTGCAAGATGTCATCATCGCAACCCTCGCCCCGCTCCGCGCCGCAACGCCCCGCTCCCTGCCGCAAATGGCCCGCGACTACATCGGCCCCTTCGGCGGCACGCTCATGCTCGTGCTGATGATCGCCGGCGGCATCATCCTGACCGCCGCCTTCCTTGCCACCAGCGCCGCCACACTCGGCGCCCGCAGCATCGTCTTCGCGCCGGGCACAACTTTCACCGCGCCGGAGGCCGCCACCATCACCGCCGTCAATCGCTATGACAACGTGCTGGTCTATCGCGTGCCGGCCGGCGCTCACATCCAACACACCAACGGCGCGATCGCCTATGTCCCCGTCACGTTCGACCTGCACGCGCGCCCGCTGGGCAGCCCCATTTCCGTGCCACTTGATGTCCGCGAGCCCGGCAAACTCCCCGGCTCCAAGATCGCCGTCGCCGACAACGTCGTCGCGACGCGCCGTGTCAGCGGCAACGCCTGGGCCACGCTCGCAGCGCTGCTTGCCCTGCCCATCATGCTGCTGGCCGCAGTGATCATGCTCAAGGTGAAGAAGGGCGGCGGCGCTATCGCGTCGGCCATCGCCCTGCTGCTCATGATCGGTGCGCTCTACGGCGCAGCCGCCGTCAACGATCCCGAAAGCTGGGTCAACTACTACGCAACCAACCTCGACCTGCCGCAGTCAACGCTCACGCTCATCCTGGCGGCGGTGGCCCTGCTGAGCGCCGTGCTGCCAACATGGGCCTTTGCCAAGGGTCGCGACGTGACCGCCGGCATCGTGCTTCTCGTGGCGACCATCGGTGCGATCGCGTTCGCCTGCGCCAACCTCGCCCTCGGCGAACCGCTCCGCCCCCACTACTTCAGCGGCGGCCCCATCGTTGATGGCGGCCTCATGCCATTCCTGTTCATCGTTATCGCCGGCGGCGCTATCGGCGGATTCTCGGCCTTCGCCACGGGCGGCGAACATAACGAACGCCCCGCCGCCGGTTTCGGCAGCGCTGTCGCCGGCGTGCTCGCCGTCGCCATCACGCTGCTCGTTGCGGCCGTCAGCATGCCAACGCTCATCACGCTCAATAGCGATGTGCGCCTTACCGCTCGCATTGATGCAGCCACGACCGACCAGTCAGGCCCCACCATCATCGCCAAGGCAACGCAACTCCTCGAAGCGCCGCTCGATGGCACCCGCGGTGGCGGACAAACCGTCGGCCTCGCCGCCACCGGTGCCGCCCCCACCGTCAAAGGCCAAAAGTTCATTTACCACGCCGCACTTCTTTGCCTCGTCATCGCCGCTCTTGCCATGATCGATGGCGCCATGCGTGCCACACGTGAAGCAATTCAGGCACACCTCGGCCACAAACAAATCCTCGGCATCATCGGCGTTGCGGTCGCCATCGCGGTCGCCACTGGCCTGGCCCTCACACTCGACCTCGCCGTGCTCTGGCCGCTCTTCGGCGTCAGCAGTTTGCTCCTCGCCGCCAGCGTGTTGGTGCTTGCCACCGTCGGCCTCATCAAAGAGGGCCGCGGCAAACTCCTCTGGGCCACGCTGCTCCCGCTCTTCATCACCGCCACGACGGGCGTCGCCGGGGCTGTGGTGCTCCTCACGCGCGAGAGCATTCACACCGCGCCCCTCAGCCGCCTGCTGATCGCCGGTTTGTCCCTGCTTGCACTGACGTTCGGCGTGCTCTGCTTCACCGCCCTGCGGCGCAAAGCTTAAGCCCGCAGCTCGCGCGCCAGCCGCTTGCGTATGTTCAGATAGATCTCAAGATTCTGCGGCGCAATATCGTGCGTGATCCCCCCGCCGATATTCACCACAAAGCGCGGCGACTTCACGCCGATCTCCATGCAACGCGTGACTTCCGCCTCGATCTGCTCCCGCGTACCGTGCGCCACCGTCGCACTGTTGATGTTGCCGATCAAAATCTTGTCCGGCCACTTCTCCACCAACCGCTGCAGATCCACCAGGTACTCAAAATTCAGCCCGCTCGCCCCCGCACCAAAAATGTCATCCACAAACGCACTGCAGTCGCCGTCGCTGGTGAAAATGATCGGCACGCCCGCCTCGCGCAGCGGCCGAAAGATCCGCGGATAGTGGCAGAAAATGTGCTCGCGATACCACCGCGGCACAAACAGCGGCCCCGACGACATCGCCAGATCATCATGACAGATAAACGCCTTCAGCCCCGCCACGCGCGACCACGCCGTTGTGATCCGCTCCGTCACCGCCGCAAACTTCTCCATCAATCCGTGAAACCGATCCTCCTCCATCCCCGCTTCACACAGCAGTTCAAAACCAAAGATCGCCAGCGGCCAGTGGAAACACGTCGTGTAATGATGCGGCACCGGGTACGCCACGTCGCCGCTGCTCGCCAGCATCTCGCCGTAGCTCTTCGCAAACGCCGCGTAATACTCGTCCACCGTCTTCGGGAAAAGCTCCAGCGGCTCGATCGCGAGCGCCTCATCCACCGACCCCGGCCGCGGTATGTGCACAAAATGCCGGCCGTCCTCCTGGTGCGTCGCTCCAAAAATCCCCCACTGCACCACGTCCAGTCCGGCGGCGCTCTTCTTCACACGCTGGCCGTCGTCCCAGTTAAAAATCTCATCGGCCGCCGTTGGCAACCCGCCGCCCCACAGCAGATCAATCTCCAGCGCCGCCGCCAGCCGCTGAAAGGCCTCCGTCACGCATGCCGGATCACTTACCGGATCCAATCCTGAAAAATGCTTGATCACCGCCCGCGACGCCCCGCGCGGATGCTCCATCACCGGGATGCGTTTGCCGCAGTAGTCCGGCTTGAGTACGTCGAGCCCCAGCGTCACTGCCATCGCGATTGTCCTTCGAGCACCGCGAACATTGTGCGGGCGCTACGCGATTCGCACAACATCAGGTCGTGGCCACGCCCGCCTTCGCCTGGCAATGCTGCAGCCGGCCGCAGCACTCGGTGTGCTTGCACGTGCCGCATGCAAAGTTGTTCTCGAGGCAGTGCTGCACGCGCTGCATCATCAATTGGGCAATCTTCTCATCCAGTCCCAGCGGCTGCGTGACATGAAACTTCACGCCCGGGTGCGCTGCGGCAGCCTCAGCCGTCAGGTTCGGAATGTCGCACGTCGAGTGCCGCCCCGGCGAAAGAAAATACGGATGCACCACGACAAACGTCGCGCCCTGCTCCACGCAGCAATGAAACGCCTGGCCGATCGACGGCTCCGCCAACTCCATGTGCGCCACTTCCACGATCGGGCAGCCGCTGACTTTCTTGAACAAGACCACGACATCATTAAGCATGTCGTTGGCCGCCGTGCGCCGCGAGCCGTGATCCACCACCACGATACCAATCGTGTGACCGGGGTAAGTAAGCATACAACCGCCTCAAATCAGACTGATCTCAGGCGTCATTATAGCCGCTTGGCGCGGTTTTCGACCTGTTCCAGCCGATCCATGCCGGCGGGCTTCTCGCCGGGCGTCTCGGCAGGCTTCTCCGGGGGATTCTGCCGCCGGAAGATTCCACGCAGGCGCGAGCGGCGATTCTCAGTTGTCGGGGCTTCGCGCACCGGCGCCGGCGCGTCGTTCACGTCGTCATAATCCGCCGTGTCTTTCTCCCGCAGGTATGCGAAATAGTTCCACAGCACCACCGCATCCGCCACCAGCGGTATCGCCACCAAAATGCCCAGAAAACCAAACAGCGTTCCCATCGCCAGCACGCTCACAATCGTTACCAGCACCGGCAACTCCACCCCCACCTTCATCACCAGGGGCGAAATCGTGTAACTCTGAATCGTCTGCACAATCAAGAACATGGTGATGACGTACAGTGTTTTCTCCGGCTCCGCGATCGCCGTGATCAACACCGCCGGCAACGCCGCAATAATGGGCCCGACATTCGGCACCATCTCGCCCAGGCCGGCAACCAACCCCAGCACGATGCTCCCCGGCACCCCCAGAAAATACAGCCCCAACCCCGTCATGATGGCCGAGCTCACCACATTTCCTGTACTCGCCAGAAACCACCCCCGGTGCGCCCGCGCCATCGCATTAAACACCCGCGTCGCCTCCAGCCGCGACTCCTTCGGCAACATGCTGCGCGCCGCCTTCAGATGGTCCGGCCCGTCGATCACCATGTACATCACGACAAAAAAGACCACCACCGTATACGTCAATAACTCCACGCCGTACATGGCGTTGCTCAGCAGTGTTCCGACCTCTGGCACCGCACTCGCCAGCGACTCCGTCACATCAAAATCTCCCGACGCATCGGCAAACCGCGCCCGCAATCCATTCACAAAATCATTCACCCGCTGCGGCGTCTTGTGCAGGCTGGTCGAAAGTGCTTCAAACTGTCCATAAATGAACGCCCCCATCCCGTACAGCCCGCCAATCAGCAATGCCGCCGTGCCAAACATGATGATCACTGTCGACAAGCCCCGCCGCAGACCGTGCCGCTTCAGCCATTGCACGGGCGCATCCAGGATCGTTGCGATGATGAAACTCAGGTAGAGCAACAGGATGAACCATGTCAGCGAATAGAAAATCCAGCCCAGCAGCGCTGCCAGCAGAATCCCAAGACTGATCGACAGCGCCATCGGCATCGACCGCTTCACAGCCTGCGGTGCGGCGCGCAATGCCTCCGACGTGCCTGTCGGTGATGAAGGCACCACCGTCTCCGTCGGCAACTCCCGCTGGGTTGAGTTGGTTTCTGGACCGCGCTCGCTCATGCGGTTCGAAAAGCAAACCGCGAGCCTCAGCCGTTATGCGAACTCCGCGTCGATCGCTTCCAGGATCAAATGCAGCACCACCTGGTGCGCTTCCTGGATGTGATTCGTCGCCTGCGATTCGACCACCAGCGCAATGTCACACAACGGCTTGCACTTTCCCCCGCCCTTCCCCAGCAGCCCGATCACCTTCCCGCCCCGCTCCTTCATCGCCTTCGCCGCGCGAATGCAGTTCGCTGAATTCCCCGACGTGGTGAACATCACCAGCACATCGCCCTTTCTGGCGAATGCCTCCACCTGCCGCGAAAACGCATACGTAAAATCCCAGTCATTCGAAATGCACGTCATCGCCGACGCATCGCTGCACAGACAAATCGCCGGCAACGCCCGCCGCGGCTTGTTGTACTTCCCCGTCAACTCCTCCGCCAGATGCATCGCCTCCGCCGCACTTCCCCCATTGCCACACGTCAGCAGCGTCTTGCCCGACTTGAGCGCGTTGACGATCGTCACCGCAATCTTGGCGATGGCCTTGCCCTGCGGCCGCAGCGAAAGAATCGTTGCGGCGGAACTCTCAAGATACTTCTCTATGCCCATGGGTTCTCAATTCTTATTCCGGCGTGAGCGAAATCATCCACATTACGTGTAACCAGCGTTAGGTCATAGGTCCGCGCTGTCGCTGCGATCAACGCATCCATGGCCGCCATCTTCTGCCCTGCACCAATCAGCCGAGCCTGCAAGGCCCCGCATTGCTCTGCAACCGTTGCATCGATCGCCAGAATGCGCCGCTCAAACTGGTACAGAAGATCGTTGCCATACCATAACTCAAGTTCCGTTCGCCGGCGCGACTGCGGCAACAACCCGATGCCTTTGACAATCTCGCCAATGGTTACCACGCTGATGAACGTCTCCGGCGAACGCAATCCCGCAAGAAAATCAAGAACGCCAGGATTGGGCATCTTGTGCTGACATTCAGACACGGCGCACGTATCAAGCAGGTAAGCCATAGGTCTTAACCAAAAATTGACTTGGAAGAAATTGGAGTCTTATCGCGGCTCAGGTCAATCGACCCCAGCGCCTGCGGCGCGCGTTTGAAGCATGCCAAAATCGATCCCGCCCGGTCGCGCTCATCCTGCCCCGCCGCAAGAACCTTCGGCAGGTCCTCAATCTTGATCATCGCCACCACCGGCCGGCCATGCCGGGAGATAACCTGCGGACCCGTGGCCAAGGCATCATCTACGACCTCAGCCAACTTGGCCTTCGCCTCCTGAAACTGCCACTGTCGCGGCGGCAGCGCGCGGCGTGTTCGCTTGCGTTTTGGTGGCGTTCTCATATCAACAAGTCCTGACTAGTCTGACCAGATCCATTATCGTCACATTCTCTGGCCAAAACAAGCCCCCGAACCACCAAAAAAAAAAACCCCTGGCAAGCCAGGGGTTTCCATTACTTCCACAAACGTGGCACGCTTACCGCTTAATACGCGCCGACCCGCCCTTGAACACGTGCATCAGCTCTTCCTTCGTGATCTGGCTTGTATCGCCGCGGGTCGTCTGCAGGAGCGCCCCGTGCGCTGCGCCCAGGTTCACGCATTCCTCCGGGCTCATCCCGGTCAGGAAGCCATACGCAAAGCCCGACGCGAACCCGTCGCCGCCGCCCACGCGGTCCTCGATCTCGAGGTCCTTGAACAGCCGCGATTCATAGAACTTCCCATCATGCCACAGAATTGCCGACCAGTTGTTGATCAAACCGCTCTTCACTTCACGCAGCGTCGTACCCACCACCTTGATGTTCGGGTACTTCGCGACAACCTTCTCCACCATCTTCTTGTAGGCGGTCGTGTCCAGCGCGCCGAGGTTCTCCTCGTCCACGCCTTCCACCTCAAACCCCAGCACCTTCTGGAAGTCTTCCTCATTGCCGATCAGGCAGTCCACATACTGCACCAGATCCTTCGTCACTTCCTGCGCCTTCTTGCTGCTCCACAGCTTGCTGCGGAAGTTCAAATCGTAGCTCGTGATCGTCCCGTTGCTCTTGGCCTTCTGCAGCGCTTCCTTCACCACCGCCGCCGTCGTGTCCGACAACGCCGTGAAAATCCCGCCCGTGTGCAGCCAACGCACCCCGCGTTTGCTGAACAACGCATCAAAATCCACATCCCCCGGCTTCATGTGCATCGCCGCGCTGTGCCCACGGTCATACATCGTCACGCTCGCCCGCACGCCCGTCCCCACTTCCGTGAAGTTCAAACCAATGCGGTCCGCCGTCCCCACCCCGTCATACTTGGCCACCGCCACCGGCGAGACATCCACACCCACCGCCCGCGCGTGATTCAAAATCAACTGACCCAGCGGATTGTCCACCAGCCGGCTCGTCCAGCCCGTCCGCAAGCCCAACCGGCTCAGAGCGTACGACACGTTGTACTCGCCGCCGCCCACCCACACCTCGAGGGTGTTGGCAAATTCAATACGCCCATGGCCCGGCGGCGACAGGCGAATCATGCACTCGCCCAAACTCACCAGGTCCAACTGCGTCGCTTCTTTCGGTTTGATATTCAATGCCATAACAGCTCTTTCCTTTGCACCGCATAACAAATTTCGAGCCGCAAAGAATACCCGAAACACCCCCGCGCGCAAAGCGTCCACCACCCCATCCCCATTCGTCATTGATCATTTATCATTCGTCATTCCGCCATGTGGCGGTTATTTCGTCTTCGACAAGTCATACCGCGACAAAAACTTCCGCCGCACCCGTATCACCGGCTGCGCCACCACCCGGTGCACCTCGTGTAAAAATCCCCGCCGCTTTGCCTTCGCAAAATCCTCTTCGCTGCACGCCCCCGGCAACAACCGCGTCTTGTGCTTATAGAAATGGTACCAGTCCGCCGCCACCAGTTTCCGCAAAATCAACCGCCCCACCGGGTTCCGCGGATTCGCCTGGTAACTGATCTGAAAATCGATCAGCCACGGCCGCCCGTCCTCCCCATACAAAATGTTCTCCCGCTTGTTCGTATCCACATACGCAATGTGCCGCGCCTGCAAGTCCCGCAGCATCTGCGCCAGTTGCTCAAAAAACTCCGCCGTCAACGGCAACTCCGCATGCAAATCCACGCCCGGGATAAATTCATGCACAAACCCATTCGGCGCCGTCTCGCCCAAATACTTCGGTATCCCCGGCAAGCCCTGCAACGCCTTGTAAATCCGTATCTCGTGATTCGCGATCATCCGCCCCAGCCACTTGAGCGGCAAACCCCACAAGTGGTACGCCCGCTGAAACTTCGCCACCGCCAAAATTTCGGGGGACCCCTCCCGGTGATACAGGCCCGTCGCCGCCCAAAAATCGTGCTTGAACGTCTTCACCAGCACATACGCCACGCCGTCCGAAGCCACCACACGCCCCGGCAACGCATCCACCCCCAGCGCAAACAAGTACCGCGGCGGCCGCTTCTTTTTCACCTGCTCAGTCATGCCCGAAGTATAAACGAATGGTCAATAGTGAATAGTGAATGGTGAAAACTGAAAAACGCCCTTCACCTTTGCCTTCACTATTCACACTTCACTCTTCACCATTCTTAAATCGCTCCATCGCTCGCCCGGCGCACGGGCGTCATTATCACATCAAACGGCGCTGTCGAACCCGTCACCGTCGGGATCGTCCCCAGCGTCGTGATCGCGTTCTGCGAGCCGCCCGTCCCCGTCGTCCAGATGTTGTCGTTGTTCTGGCCCACGTCCGGCCGCTTGGTCCACTCCACGTGCGCATCCGCAAAGGCCACGTTCTGCCCGATCCCCTCGTGGTTCTGCGAGTTGTACAGCCGCGGGTCGCCCGTGATGTTCGTCGTGCTGATGTTGCTCTCGCCAGACAGCGGCGCCATGTCCGAGGCGATCGGCAAGGTCGCATCAATCGTGTTGCGCCACCACGGCGCCGTCGCCCCGCCCGATGTCCACGGATGCGCCACCGAATAACTCACCTGGTCCTGCTGCTGGAAGTTGGGGAAGTACAGCCCCGAGCCGTCGATGCCGGCGGCCGGGCCTGCGACCACGCGGTCGGACTTGCAGAGGAACAGCTTCGGTGCGGCCATGCGCTGCAGGTTCAGCATCCAGAGGCTTGCCAGCGGGCTGCCGGCCTCGGAGGTCATCATGGCGGCGCGGGTGACTTCGGGGTTGTTGTTCGTGCCGGCCGTGGCGAAGGTGCGGTTGTAAGTGGTGCCGGTTGAGGGCGGATTGACGGCCGGATAGAACGGCTCGTTGTCCTGGGCGTAGACCACGAAGGATTGGGTGATGCCGCGGAGATTGGCCGCACAGTGGGCGCGGTTGGCGAGTTCCTTGGCTCTTCCAAGCGAGGGCAGCAGGATCGAGATCAGCAATGCGATGATTGCGACGACGACGAGCAATTCAATCAGGGTAAACCCGCGAGCGCGGGCGGCCTTGCCAACATGCACCATACGACACCCTATTCACCACCGCCACCAACAAGAGACCAACGCGCCACGCCAGCGGTTGATTGCTCCAGATGTGAGTATAACGACCGCGCAGTCGGGAATGAAAGGAAAGATTGAAGATAGGAGTTAGGAGATAGAAGATAGGAGTTAGAAGTTAGGAGTCAGAAGACGGTTGAGCTGCATGGACGCGAGCTTTTGTTGTCGAGCCGTGGCCTTCCCGCTTCTAACTTCTAACTCCTAACTTCCCACTCCTAACTTCTCAAAACCAGCGGTTTTGTTGGAAGATTGTCACGATTTTTTGCGAAAAGTGCGGTTTTATTGGGGTTTTTGGCGAAGATTGTCAAGATTGTCAAGATTTTTACGACCCCCACCCCTGCTTTTTGGCGTAATAGGAGAGAATGCACGGCGGGTTTCATCAGATTTGCACCACCAAGACGCCAAGACACGACGCTAGTGCTGAGGACTGAGGACTGAGCTTTCAGCTTTCATCTTTCCGCTTTCTGCTTTCCCTTGTTCTGGCGCCTGACCCCTCATCTGCGTTTTGAGTTTTCTTTTTACCACCAAGGTCTCCAAGGACACCAAGGCCGACGGATAAATTGGCCACGAATAACACGAATGATCACGAAGGTCCGTGCGCTGCGGACGGACTTACCCCCAAGCCCCGCGACGGCAGTCCGGGGCCACGGAGCGGCACTTCTTGCGACTGGCTTCTGGCTACTGGCTTCTGGCTTCTCTGTTTTGCGCTTCGTGTTCTGAGTTCTGCGCTTTCTCTGCCCCCGGCCGAAGGCCTTGCAGATTAGTAACGGGGCGGAAGCGCATTCTAGCTCCGTCTCCGTATCGGTCCTCAATCTCCACCATCCCTTGAATATTGTTATATTTATATGTATATCCATCGCTTTTTGTTTCAGTGTCTCTACACATATATACTGACTATCGCGTTCTTGTATTGCCCATATTCACCAGGGATTTCAGCCGAGAAACACCAGAGCAAGTGTTAACTTAACTCACTATTTCTCAACTACTTACAAACAATACTTCAGGTCGAACAGCATTGACGTTTCGCATTACTTCTGCGATAATCTTCCTATAGTTAGACATCGCTCTCGGAACATAGGTTATTCAGATATGCCAAGTATGACCTACTATGAAGAGCTACAGTTTAGAACACTGCATTTTGACAATTTCATCCAGGCCATGGTACGTCGACGGAGCAATCTGCATGACCAAGATATCGCCGTGGTTTTTGCAGAACCGGACCATACGTCAGGTCTTGATAATTACCACCTGAGATGTTTGCGCTATGTAAACACGCGCATGGCTAGTGTGCCTACGATGCCGGAAAGCATTCACAACTCAATGGGCCCGTCGCGATTGCAGTGGCGCGACCAAAAGCGGCACGAGCCTAAGTTTGTACAGTTCGCGTTTATGCGTGAGACTTTCTATATGGAGATTACGAACAACGTTCTAAGCAAGGATGAAGTAGGTCGACTGTTTCGGGATCAACATGGGTTCTATTGGCTTCGTCACCGCCGATGGCCATGGATGTCCTTTGCAGATTGGCAATCGCTTGTTTCGGATTGGGATCCGGTTCAAAAAGAGTATCTGAATACGGACGCAAGCAATGCGGCACGGGATATGGCCTACATCCTGTTTACCTTGTGGAGATTTCCCGTGACCCAGAATCTTTCCGCTAGAACCTTGACTTTTTGGGGCAAGACTCAGCCTTGGGAGGGGATTGAGACTTTCTAGGCGCAAACGATGACTTTGTTTTTTCTTAAGGAAGGAACGGCTATGGCGTATTTCACAACCCTCGGCAATGTAGATTCCAATCATCAACAGCAGCTGGCTTCACGTGTCGGCAAGCCTAAAGGCGTCTATTGGACTGTCAGCCAGCATGCAGACGTCGGTGACATCGTTCTCTTCTATATCACGGCGCCCACGTCGGCGGTAGTCGCCAAGGGAATAGTCCGTTCTAAACCAATTCCAAAATCACATGAACGCTACAAGAAAAAGCACTGGGCTGACATTGATCAGATTATGATGCTGGAGAGTCCTTTGAAAATTCGGTTTCTCAAAGAGAAGTTCCCGCAATGGGGTTGGCTTCGTAATCCAATGGTAAGCTGTGAGATTCCAGCAGAGATACATAGAGAACTGGATGAACTCATCGGTGGGCGGTAAAGCTTTTTTCTCATGTCGATCGAGTCGGCGTGGTCAATCGGCAATACCGTCGCCGGCTTTACCGACGCAGATCGCTCGCATACCAAAACTGCCGGGTGCCGTGCTTCTGCTGCGCAGTTCGCGGCAGAAGCATGCGAGACCGGCCTGTGGGCACGTGGCGAAAGGCCCCTCGCGACGGCATGCTTCTAACGGGCGAGGAGAGATTTTTGACAATGGACAATCCCTTATTCGCCCGTTAGAAACATGGCACCCATTTTCTTCTTTCTCGCCCGAGCAGTAGTGTGGTCCATGAATCAACTGGAACGCGAGATTCATGAGTTTGTGTGCGTGCGGGGGTGTCCCTCGCCGCTGATTCCGTTCTTTGAAGAGTTGCTGACGAGATACACGGCCAAGGAAGTGTTTGAGGCGACTTACCGGCGATACCAGGCATGCTCGGATGCGGAACACCTCGCGTGCGAGGATGACCTTTCGTATGTGCTTGAGATGTTCTATGGGCTAAAGAAACCGGACTGGTCGCACCTGGGGAAGTTTGAGCCGCCGAGGGATTGAAGTTGGCATTCAGAATTCAGACTTGAGACCTTTGTTTTACCACCAAGTTCACCAAGATCACCAAGGCAAGTCATAGGCGAATGCGTTTTCGCACACGAAAAAACCTTGGTGTCGTTGGTGGCCTTGGTGGTTCACTGGCGTTTTCACTTCAGAATTCAGAACTGGGAAAGCCTCGGTGGTGAAAAACTCAAAACGCAAAACGGTGATTGAGAAGCCAGAAGACAGAAGCCAGTAGCCAGAAGGCGAATTCAGAATTTTCCACCTGCTCCCGTTTGTGTTTATTCGAGTCATTTGTGGCGGCTGCCAAAACTCAAAACGCGAAACGCGAAACGCGAAACGGTGGAATAGGCAGGCGAGACGCCTGCGGTACGTCCCGACAAGGCAGGCGAGGACGCCTGCGGTACGTTTTGGCGAAAAAACAGGGGGGCGTGAAAAAGTTGGCATTCTTGGCATCCTTACACCAAGACCTTGCAAAAGAAGCAGTTAGGAGCGATTTCTGCTTGGCATTCTTTGGCAGCCTTGGCAGCCTTACCCCCCCCTCCCTGCCGCTGCGGCGGCGGCGAGTGTCGGAGTAGGGGAGTATCGGGGTGTCGGAGTTGGGCGAAGAAGCTAGTAGCCAGAAGCCAGAAGCCGGAAGTGACGAGGAGCCCCGGGCTTCTGCCGCGGGGCTTGGGGGGCCTTAGTCCTAAGTTCGACCTGCCTCACTGCCCCTTTGTGCCTCTGTGCCTCTGTGCCTTCGTGCCTCCCCGCCGCTGCCACCGCTCGCTTTGCGCCCTGCGCCCTGCCCGATACAATGCGCGGCTTGGCTTTTGGAGCGTAATCGCATGACGTCGGCTGAAATTCGTAAGCAGTTCATTGAGTTTTTCGTGCAGCAGCATGGGCATGTGTTTGTGCCGTCGTCGCCGACGGTGCCGCACGATGATCCGACGCTGCTGTTCACCAATGCGGGGATGAACCAGTTTAAGCCGTACTTTCTGGGGCAGGCGAAGGCGCCGTGGACGCGTGTGGCCAATACGCAGAAGTGCATTCGGGCCGGGGGCAAGCACAACGACCTGGACGATGTGGGGCGTTCGCGCCGGCATCACACCTTCTTTGAGATGCTGGGCAACTGGAGCTTCGGCAACTACTTCAAGCAGGGCGCGATCGAAATGTCGTGGGAACTGCTGACGAAGGTGTACGGGCTGGACCCGAAGCGGCTGCACGTGAGCTGCTATGAGGGGTCGAGCAGTGTGCCGCGGGATGAAGAGGCGGCGAATATCTGGCGGAAGGTGGCGAACTGGGAGCAGTACGGCCTGAAGAGTGACGATCACATTCACTACTTTGGGAAGGACAACTTCTGGGAGATGGGCGATACGGGGCCGTGCGGGCCGTGCACGGAGATCTACATCGATCGCCGGCCACAGGCGGAGATTGATGCGGACATTGCAGCAGGTCGCAAAGCCCCGGTGAACGGGGAAGATCCGCGCGTGATGGAGATCTGGAACAATGTGTTCATTCAGTACAACCGGGATGCGCAGGGGCTGACGACGTTGCCGGCGCAGCACGTGGACACGGGCATGGGGTTGGAGCGGTTGTGCCAGGTGATCCAGGGGAAGGATGACAATTATGCGACGGATTTGTGGACGCCGATCTTTGAGGCGTTGAAAAAAATAACGGGCCTCACGTACACGGGGAAATTTCCAAAAACCAACGCGGCGGACCCGGTGGCGGAGGCCGCGGATGCGGGGTTGCGGCACGACATTGCGTTTCGGGTGATTGCGGATCACCTGCGGTGCTTGACGTTTGCGCTGACGGACGGCGCGGTGCCGAGCAACGAGGGGCGGGGTTACGTGTTGCGGCGTATTTTGCGGCGTGCGGTGCGGTTTGGCCGGCAGCAGTTGAACCTGCATGAGCCGTTCATGCATAAGTTGGTGCCGGTGGTGGTGGAGACGATGGGCGGGATGTTTCCGGAGTTGAAGAAGAATCCGGCGCATGTGATTGAGATCATCAAGGATGAGGAGGAGAGTTTTGGGAGGACGCTGGATCGCGGGATTGCGCTGTTTGAAGAAGCGGCGGGGAGAAGCCAGACGCCAGAAGCCAGTAGCCAGAAGACGATTGCGGCGGAGGATGCGTTCAAGCTGTATGACACGTATGGGTTTCCGATCGATTTGACGCGGATTATGGCGGAGGAGCGGGGGATGACCGTTGATTTGGCGGGGTATGAGAAGTTGATGGAGGAGGCGCGGGAGCGGTCGCGCGCGGTGGATAAGGATGTGGCGGGCGGGGTGAGCGAGTTGCCGCCGAATTTTATTGCGGAACTCGAGCGGATGAACGTGCGGGCGACGGACGACAGCGCGAAGTTTTCGCGTGGTCCGGTGCGGGCGACGATTCGGGGGATTTGGAACGGTCGGAACTTGGACCAGGATTATGATGCCACGGATGCGCGGGCGGGGGAGAAGGTGGCGGTGATTCTGGACAAGACCTGTTTTTATGCGGAGATGGGCGGGCAGGTGGGCGATACGGGGGAGATGCGCACGGACAGCGGGGCGCAGTTTGATGTGGACACGACGCGGGTGTGTGCGGGGTATGTGCTGCACATCGGGCATCTGCGTAACGGTAAGCTGCGCGTGGCGGACAGCGTGACGGCGACGGTGCTGGGCGGGCGCGAGCGGACGGAGAAGAATCACACGGCGACGCATTTGGCGAACTGGGCGTTGCGCGAGACGCTGGGCGAGCATGTGCAGCAGAAGGGTTCGCTGGTTGATCCGGAGAAGCTGCGTTTTGATTTTTCGCACCAGAAGGCGATGACGGACGAGGAGTTGGGGGCGATTGAGAAGTTGGTGGGCGAGGGCGTGAGCAAGAAGTTGCCGGTGTATGCGGAGCTGCATCCGCAGGAACAGGCGATGAAGATTAACGGGTTGCGGGCGGTGTTTGGGGAGAAGTATCCGCCGATCGTGCGGGTGGTGACGATTGGGGCGCCGGCGAGCGAGATGCTGAAGGACCCGACGAACGCGAAGTGGCGGGGGTATTCGGTGGAATTTTGTGGTGGCACGCATCTGCAGAGCGCGGGGGATGTGGAGCGCTTTGTGATTACGAGTGAAGAGAGCGTGAGCAAGGGGATTCGGCGGTTGGTGGCGCTGACGGGGGCGGCGGCGAAGGAGGCGATCACGCAGGCGACGGTGATTGAGTCGCTGTTAAAGGATGCGGGGAGCACGAGCGAGGCGAATTTGCCGACGCATATTGCGGCGATCCAGAAGGCGATTGGTGCGGCGAATACGCCGCTGCTGACGAAGCGGCGTGCGCAGGGGGTGATTGGGGAGTTGCAGGAGAAGTTGAAGAAGTGGCAGAAATCGCAGCAAGGGGCGGGGGCTGGCGGGCAGGCGGCGGCGGGCTTTGATCCGGAGACACTCCTGTCGTCGGCGAAGATGGTGAACGGGGTGGCGGTGATTGTGGGCGCTGTGCCGAACGGCAATGCGGACGTGCTGCGCACGACGTGGGATTGGCTGAAGCGGAAGCACCCGGAGCAGAATGTGGCGGTGTTTTTGGCGAGCACGGTGGAGGAGACGGACAAGGATGGGAACAAATTGCCGCCGAAGGTGAATCTGCTGGCGGGCGTGGGCGACCCGTTTGTCGGGAAGCTGAAGGCTGGCGATTGGGTGAAGGGTGTGGCGCCGATTGTTGGGGGCAGTGGTGGCGGACGGCCGCAGCTGGCGATGGCGGGTGGTAAGGATGTGACGAAGGTGGAAGAAGCGCTGGCCGCGGCGGGGAAATTTGCGGCGGAGAAGCTGAAGTAAACGGTTAGGAGATTCTTGCACGCCTGGATACGAATACGGATAATTTGGCCAACAGGTTTCTGCGGGTATAACAAAAATGCTTCAACTGACAGGCGTCATCCTACATGGCGTTGGCCCATACTACACCAAAAATCGTTTGCCCATTTCCAATCTCACGCTCATCAGCGGCGTAAACGGATCAGGGAAAAGTAGTTGGTTCAAGGTCATTGATGCATTGCGTGATTCATGGAAGCACAAACCCGCTATCGCAGATATAAGCGAACAGGTTGCCAACGCAAAAGAATTCCGAAATGAAGATTTTATACATATCGGCAGTCTTCATTTTCCGTGGTACTTGGGACTGGACGCTAGCGGCGTCACGAGGCCTGCCACCGAGGCAAATGGAATCCTATATGATCCCTCCGTTGTCCCAAGACTTATAAATGAACATGTTGTTGCTGAAAACGACGGACGGTCACTCGAACAAATCAACTTGTCGCCCAATAATCGTCGGCCGGTTTTCGAGTTGGAGTTTTGCGCCACGGAAGCAACTGTTCATCTTGACGCCGCGCAAGTTGACGATACCAATCTGAGTGATCTGGAAGCTTTACTCGTTCTCGGTGTTTGCCGCCGAGGCAGACGAATCACCGTTTCTCTCCAGCATTGCGCATATGGAGAAACAAATCTCTATCGCAGGTTGGCACTATCTGTAAATTCTGAGCAGATTGCATGGGAGAGCACGGCTCCGGCCCATCAAGTTCGTTTCGATCGCAGCGACTTATTGACACGACATTTTCACTTAGTTCAACGTCTTTGCATGTCGAGCCGTCAATAGATCACCTCAAGCTTACGGCGCAACGCATCGACGAATTGTTTGACCAGTTCATGCACAACTATTTTGACGTGCAGGCAATCCGAGCCTTCGGCCAAAGCAAATACTTTGACGCGCATATGGACGAGGTGGAGCAGGGCTTGAAGCTTCAGAAACGTATCCGCCTGAGGCGCGAATACTTTGCGAAGCACGTGAGTCAGGATGGACAACAAGCAGATGAATTGGAATTGAACGAGATCGAGCAGCAGGAGCTTGACTTGGCAATAGCGAAGCTGTTGGGTGTGGAATCCAAGCTACACGATGGGCGCAGGCGCTACATCAATCAATTCCTCTTCGCACCAGGATTCGAAGGCAAATTCAGCACTGGATTCCACCAAGTGTTTCCCATCATAGTCCAATGCGTAAAGATGAAGGCGGGCGAGATTTTGGCACTTGAGAATCCGGAAGTACACCTACACCCCGATTTGCAGCTCAAGTTCGCAGAATATCTTCTGGAACAGAGCAAAGTGGGCAAACGCATCATGATTGAGACGCACAGCGACTTGATTATCCGCCGCATGATGCGAGCGGTGCTCGCGGAGGAAGTGCCTCAGAACCACATTTCTCTCAACTTCTGCCGCATGCAGAAACTCGACAATGGCATCACGACGGCGGTCGTTGAGCCGTATGGAGTTGACGCCAATGGGCGTATACGCTGGCCCGAAGGTTTTATGGACGAAAGCATTGCCGAATCAGATCGTCTACTCGAAGTGATGTATGCCATGCGTAAGCGCCGTGACGGCGGAGATGAATGATGAGCGTAGATCGCACAAACCGCCCGCCCGCACCCGGCGACATCATCTGGTGCACGAAGCTGCATGAAGATGAACTGCAGATGCTTTCGCCGCAGCAAATGCCCGGCGAAACAGCAACCTATAGAATCACGGGGAAGATGCGTCCATCTCTCTTGCTGAGGATCGTGCCACCAAAAAGTCTGGGTTCATCATCCCGGCTCTTGATTTGGTATGGCACTTCAAAGCGCCGAGATGGAAAGCGTATAGTCCTGAGTGCCTTCATGACCAATGCAAATACTCAGCAAACCTTTTGCTATGAAGGTACTGGAGACATGAAAGAGATTCCATGCCTTGCAGCGTGGTGCAACCAAACTTTGGTTCTTGGCACGATGGAGAAGACGGCGTTTGACACGGCACTACAGCGAGCATGTCGCGCATTGAATGATCCTCATTCGGTAACTGGAGTGTGAGCCACAAGAGGGCGAAAATTGCGGCACACATTCAACGCGTAAACACAGCGTTTACAAGAGTTCGCGATCTTCTCTGTGTCTCGGTGTCACTGTGGTTTGTTTGAAGCGGGACCAGGCACGGGAACAGCGGCAGGCCGGAGGCCTGCGTTACGTTTTGCGGGCGCGGAGGGCGAGGAACATGGGGATTTCGCGGCGGGAGCGGTCGAGTTCTTTGAAGCGGATGCCTTGCGGGGGTTGGCGGTGGGACGGCCATTCGTCGATGTGGTCGATGAGGAGGCCGGCGTTGCCGAGGGTGTTGATGTAGGCTTGGAGGGGGCGGTGGAAGGTGACTGTGGTTTCGGCGGTTTTGCCGGCGGCGGCTTTGCCTGGAGCCATGTTGATGTCGCTCTTGCTGCTGGTGAGATAGCTTTTGATGCGGCGGAATTGCGTACCGCCCCCCCCACTATCGCCGCGTTGGTCCCATTGCCAATCGCTTTCTTTCATGATGCGGAAGCAGGGGTGCATCATGACAATGTGGAGTTGGCCGTGGGGAGCGAGGAGTTGCTGGCACGCTTGCCAGACCGGGGAGAGCGGGGAGATGTTTTGGATGGCGAGGATGATGGTGATGATGTCGAAGGTGCCGGCGACGAGGGGGTTGGGGTCGGGGGTGGGTTTGGGGACGATGAGGTCGGTGAGCTTGATGGCGTCGTGGGTGAGGTAGTGGATGCCGAGGGGGTCTTCTTTTTCGCGCTGCTGGGCGAACTTGATGAGGGGCGCGGCGGCGTCGATGCCGGTGACTTTGCAGCCGGCGAGGGCGAGTTTGCGGCAGAGGACGCCCTGGCCGCAGGCGAGGTCGAGGACGCGTTTGTTCTCGCCGTGCTTGAGGTTTAAGAGGCGCATGAGGCCGGGGAAGATGACGTGCTGGTGATAGTCGGAGCCCTCTTCGCCGACGAGGTCTTCGTACCACTCGGCGACGTTGCCCCAGTGCGTGGGCTGGGGTTTGGGCTGAGCGTTGGGCGGGCCTTTGGGTTGAGGTTTGTGGGGTTTGGGCATGCGGGAAGTTTGATGCAGCGGGCGCGACAATGCAACCGCTATTGCTGCAACATGCCGACGAAGCTGCGGGGCATGGGGGATTTGAACGTGACCTTCTGGTTGGTGCCGGGGTGGGTGAATTCGAGGAAGCTGGCGTGGAGGGCGAGGCGGCCGGGGCGTTCTTCGCCGTCGCGGGCGGCCTTGGTGCCGTAGATGGGATCGCCGACGATGGCGTGGCCGATGGCCTTGAGCTGCACGCGGATCTGGTGTTTGCGGCCGGTCTCAAGGGTGCAGCGCACGTGGGAGTATTTTTTATCGCGCGAGACGGCGACGACCTGGTAGTTGAGGACGGCGACCTTGCCTTTCTTGATATCGCGGGTGAGGCAGACGACGCCGCGTTCATCTTCGAAGACGAGATTTTCGAGGCGGGCGCGGTCGCGGTCGGGCACGCCGTGAACGATCGCATCGTAGCGGCGGGTGATGGTGTGGTCGTAGAACTGCTTTTTGAGATGCGTGAAGGCGCGGTCGCTGGTGGCGAAGACGAGCAGGCCGGAGGCGTCGCGGTCGAGGCGATGGACGAGGCGGGCCTTGGCGCGGCGATTATGGCGGGCGACGAATTCATCGAGGATGGCGGCCGAGGTCGGGCGTTTTTCTTCTTCATCGGTGGCGGTGAGGACGCCGCTGGGCTTGTCGATCACGGCGATGTCGCTGTCGCTGTAGATGAGGCGGATCTTCTGGTCGAGCATCTGCGGGCGTTTTTCTTCGGAGGCAAAATCGGCGGCGGCCTGCGCGGCGTCGACGACTTTGAGCTTGGCGCTGGGGAGGCAGAGCTCTTTGAGCGAGCGGACGATTTTGCCATCGACGCGGACGCGCTTGTGCTCAACCATGGCGCGGAGGGTGTTGTTCTTCGCCTCGGGGAAGTGCTGCTGGAGCAGGTTAAAGACGGTGATGGACTTGATCATGGTTTGTCGCTTTCAGCAGGAGGGCCGGGGGGATCGGGTTCACGTTCAAGGAAGCCAGCGGTGGAGCCGGTGCGTTGCTTGTGGCGCAGATGGCCGAGCCAGAGCATGAGGACGGTCGCGGCGATGACAAGGAGGACAATGAGGAAACAACCGCCGACGTAGAAGATGTAGAGGCCGCCGGCCATGGATCACCGCCGCTTGAGTTGTTCGCGGGAGGACTTGGCGGTTTCGAGGAGCGTGCGGATGCGGGGCTCGTCGCCGTGGGCGATGGCGGTGCGCAACTCGGAGAGGTGGTTGAGGTAGTCGTTGATGGCGCCGACGACGGCCATGCGATTGGTCATGAAGATATCGAGCCACATCTGGGTGTCGCTGGCGGCGGTGCGGGTGGTGTCGGCGAGGCCGCCGGCGGAGACGGCGAGGGCGGCGGGGTCTTGGGAGACGGCGTTCATGAGGGCGAAGGCCACGGCGTGCGGCAGGTGGCTGACACGGGCGACCCAGCGGTCGTGGGTGGATGCATCGGTGCGGACAACGCTCATGCCGAGGGCTTGCCAGAGCGCTTCGACGCGGGCGGCCTCAGGCGATTGGCCATCGCCGCAGACGATGCAGACGGCGTTCTGGTAGAGATCGACGCGGGCGGCTTCGGGGCCGCGTTTTTCGCTGCCGGCCATGGGGTGCGAACCGACGAAGTGGGCGTGCTTGGGGAGATGTTCAGCGGCCCAGCCGAGGACGTCCTGCTTGGTGGAACCGACGTCGGTGACGATGGCGCCAGGCTTGAGCGCGGGGGCCATCTGCTGCATGGCTTTGACGAATTGGCGCACCGGCGTGGCGAGGACGACGAGGTCGGCATCACTGACGGCGGGGGCGACTTCGGTGAAGGCCTCATCAATGGCGCCGATGCGTTTGGCGGTGTCGAGCGAGGGGGAATCTTTGCGGCCAACGCCGACGATGGTGCGGGCCAGGTTGTGCTTGCGCAGGGCCAGGCCAAGCGAAGCGCCGAGGAGGCCAACGCCAATAATCGCGATGCGGGAGAATGAGGGTTGTGAGTGACTCATCGGGCGGTAAGTCTATCCCCGTTTGAGCGCCCTGACCACAGAGCGGCCCAGTGGATAGAATAGAACCATGCAGCATCTTGATCATTATGGCTGGCAAAGTTATTTCGACCGGGTGCTGGGCGCATTGGATGATGAGGCCCGGCACGAGACGGTTGCGCGCATCATTCAGGAACACAAAGAGGCGTACCTGGTGCAGACGGCAGTGGGGAGACTGTGGGCGGAGATCTCGGGCAAGCTGCGGCACACGGCGGTGGTACGGGAGGATTTTCCGGCGGTGGGCGATTGGGTGCTGCTGCGCGGGTTGGAGCATGTGCAGAAGCAGGCGGCCGGCGGGGGCAGCGGGCCGGTGCAGATCACGCATATTTTGCAGCGGAAGACGGTGCTGCGGCGGCGATTGGAAGCGGATGAGCAGGTGCTGTGCACAAACGTGGACATTGCGTTTCTTGCCACATCGCTCAATGAGAATTTTAACCTGCGGCGGCTGGAGCGGTATTTGACGCTGGCGGTGGAGACCGAGGTGCAGCCGGTGATTCTGCTGACGAAGGCGGACTTGTGCGAGGACGTGCAGCCGTTTCTGGAGGAGGTGAAGACGATTACGCATGGCGTGCGGGGCTTTGATGTGCCGGCACACACGGTGAGCGTGGTGAGCGGCGCGGGAATGGACGAGGTGCGGGCGTATTTGAAGCCGGGGGTGACGGCCGTGGTGCTGGGGAGCAGCGGCATCGGCAAGAGCACGCTGGTGAATTATCTGGCCGAGGCGGATATTCAGGACATGATGGAGGCGCGGGAGTTTGATGATAAGGGGCGGCACTGCACGACGTTTCGGCACTTGGTGCGGGTGAAGACGGGCGGGCTGATCATTGATACGCCGGGGCTGCGCGGGCTGACGCTGGGCGAACAGGCGGATGCGGCGATGTCGGCGTTTCATGATGTGGAGACACTGGCGGCGACGTGCAAGTTTACGGATTGCCGGCACGATAATGAACCGGGGTGCGCGATTCGCGCCGGGGTGGAGAGCGGGAGCATCGACCCGGCGCGGGTGGAAAGTTATATGAAACTGCAGCGGGAGCTGGCGGCGTATGCCCGGCGTGAGGACCGCATTGCAGCGCGTAAGCAGAAGAAGCTGGAGAAGCGGCAGACGCAGGCGCTCAACAAGCGGCTGGACCAGAAATGGGGTAAATGATGCGGGCATTTTTGGCGGCGGCGTGCGCGGTGCTGGTGTGTGCGGGTGCGGCGCACGCGCAGCAGGTGTCGATTCGGGTGGAGGATCGGACTTATCCGATCAAGCCGACGAAGCGGGCGAAGCCGAAGTGGCCGACGATTAAGAAGTTTGAGGGGAAGACCGAGTACACGACGAAGGCGGTGATTCTGGAGAATGACCAGATCGTGGTGACGGTGCTGCCGGAGTTTGGGGGAAGGATCACGCGGGCGGAGTTGAAACTGGCGGGGGGAAAGCGGGAAGACATTTTTTGGGTAAACGACGAGATTGTGGATGACATCAGCTGGTCGATGGGCGGCTGCCGGATTTCGTTTCCGTTCTGGGAGCATGGGCGACACTTTGATGAGACGGCCGGCTGGACGAGCGTGAAGAACAAAGATGGGTCGATCACGCTGGCGCTGGACATGCGGTTCGAGCAGTTCAACGAGAAGATCGAGACGACGCGGTATGGGCGGGCGACGAATCTGCGGCTGGCGCAGTTCATTACCTTAGCGCCGGGGCAGAAGGGATTTTCGTGGCGGACGGTGGTGGAGAACCCGATGCCGGTGCCGTGCGGGTTTAAGGTGTGGGCGTTGCTGCGGCAGCCGAACACGCGGGGGACGCAGATCATTTTGCCGACGAAGGCGGTGACGAATCATGGGGCGGACAAGCTGGAGGAGTGGGACCAGAACACGGTGGTGGACACGCTGAACATCAGCAAGTTCGCGGTGGGGATGAAGCATGGGTTTTCGGGCTGGTACATGCCGGGGCGGGATCTGAATGTGATCGTGCAGCGTGATGTGGTGACGGTGCCGGGGGCGAAGATGGTGCTCTATCCGGCGAACGATGCGGGGAAGGGATACATCGAAACGTGGCACGGGAATCATGAAGTGTTTGAAGAGACGGGGCGGATGTTGCCGGCGTTTGGGGCGTATGAGATGGCGCTGACGGTGCGGGCGGAGAAGGGGCTAGGGGCGAAGGCGGCGTGGGTGACGGAAAAGGGGGAGATACAGAAGGAGCGGCCGGCGGGTTTTGATTTGGGCCCAATGCCGGAGAAGGAATTTGCGGCCGTGCAGGCGCGGGTGAAGGGGACGATGGCGGGCGGGCAAGGCCTGTATGCCGAGGGCATGGACCTGGTGACCGAGACGCAGATGAATCTGGTGCGTTATGCGGACACGGCGGCGAAGGTGATGGCGGAGGGGAGGGACAAGTTTGAGATTTTGGATGCGGCGCGGCGGTATTGGCGTGTGCGCGGGGCGGATGAGAAATTGATCGCGGCGCTCGGGCGAGAGGAGGTAAAGGATGATGCACACGCGGCGCTGCTGCGGTGGTTGGCGGCGTTGGAGAAGGACCCCGCGTACAACGGGATTGAGTCGCATCGAGCGGCGCTGAACACGCCGGGCGGACGTTTCCTTGCGGCGCTGGAGTGTCTTCGCAATGGGAAGCGCGCGGAGGCAGACGACCATGCGACGAAGCTGGCGCTGACGCAAGCGGCGGCGGCGTATGGGCGTGGCAGGGATGACCCGGCGTATCAGTTGGTGCAGCCCGGCGCGACCAAGAGCAACTCGCTGGTGCAGTTGATGTGTATTGTTGCGGCACGTGCGGGGAAGGACGAGATGGCCAAGGAGATGCTTGAGACGCTGATTGCGCGAGACCCGGCGTACATTGAAGCACGGCTACTGCGCGGCGATGCGGATAGGACGCTACTGGAAGGCAACGAGGCGGGTGAGAGGGTGGCGCGGGAGAGTTTGAAGGCGCTGCAGGAGGGGCGGTGGCGGGGGATCATGCGGCCGCGGGATTAGGAACGGGTGTAGAGGATCGCGGCGATCACGATGGCGAGGATGAGCAGCCAGCCGAGGAGCGGGCGCCACATGGCGAGCATGTACCAGTAGAAATATTTGGGCAGCCATTTTTTGAGATTGAACCGCGATTCGCCGGCGGTGCGGTCGTGCCAGGTGGAGGGGACTTCATCGATCTTGAGGCCTTCGAGGTGGGCTTTGACGGTGAGTTCGAGGGCGACTTCGAAGCCGGCGGTGGATTCGACCGGGTGGGTGCGCAGGAACTCGGCGGCGTAGGCGCGGAAGTTGGTGGTGGCGTCGTGGGTCTTCATGAAGGCGAAGTAGCGCAGCGAGAGGCCGGCGAAGCGAGACATGGTGCGTTTAAGCAGCGGGCCACCGTGCTGCGAGCCGCCACGCATGTAGCGTGAGCCGGAGACGACGACCGCCCCCCCACTGCGGATCTTTGAAGCCATCTGCGGGATCACGCCGGGCGGGTCGGAGAGATCGGCCATGGTGGTGACGACGACGTCGCCCTTAGCCGCAGCGAAGCCGGCGCGGAGGGCGTTGACCACGCCTTTGCCGAGGGTGTTTTTGGCGAGGCGGACGGTGGCGGGCTTGTCGGGCATGGCGGCGATGGCGGGGAGCGTGGTGTCGGCATCGAAGTCGTAAACAACGACGATTTCGTGGGGGAGATCTTTGAGCACCGCGAAAAGGCCACGCAGACAGGGTGCGATGTTGTCGGCCTCGTTATAGACGGGCAGCACGATCGAGATGAGTTGTTCGCTGGCCATGGCTCACACCGGTTTGCGGGCACGAATGAGGAACTGCCCACCAAAGATGCGCCACGCGGGCCAAAGTTTGAGATAGAGACGCACGATCCATGGGGCCGACGGCAGCCGCGAGCGCGTGGTGTAGGGAAGGAACTGTTTGTAGGCGTCGACGACTTCGTAGCCGTGATTCTCAAGACCCTCAACCAGGCAGAGGTCACTCAGGGGAACCACATGATCCCAGAAGTCCCAGTACCGGCCGTGAATGACACGAATGTTCGGGCCCATCATCACGAAATGGCCGCCGGGCTTCAGCACGCGCTTGGCCTCGAGCATCATCTGCTCCACGTGGCGTTTGTCCGGGAGGTGCTCCATGAGGTTGCTGGTGAAGACGACATCGACGGAGTTGTCATCAAGGAAGGGCAAGTTGCAGACGGAGTGCTTGAAGAACTCGACGCCGGTCGCAAGGTGCGTTTCTGAATCAGGATTGAGATCAACGCCGATACGGCGGTCAGCCTTGAGGTAGTTGAGAAACTCGCCGTAGCCGCAGCCGAGATCGAGAACGACATCGGACGGGCGAACCCATTTTTGGAAAAAGTCGGAAACGATCACGCGCCAGATCTGGGCCTTGCGGGCCTTGTCGGCCTCGCTGAAGCGTTTCTGGTAAATGCGTTGAACTTCTGTCGCTGTGACCTGCATTAGATAACGCCCTTCTTCACCGCGTCGCTGATCCACGGGATCACTTCGTCGAGCATGGTCTCGAGGCTCGTGGTCGCCTCATAGCCGAGCAGCCGCTTGGCCTTACTGACGTCGGGGCTGCGGTGCTGGACATCATACTTGAAGGGCTTGTTGCTGATGTAGCGGAAGGGCTTGGCGTCGCCGTGGATTTTCTTCCAGATGATCTCGGCGAGTTCGAGCACGTTGGTGGCGCGCGGGGTGGAGATGTTGAAGTCTTGATTGAGGGCGGCGGGATGCTCGATGCAGACGCGAATGCCCTTGGCGAGGTCGCCGCCGTAGGTGTAGTGGCGCACCTGCTGGCCGTCGCCGAGAATGTGCAGCGGGTCCTGGCCTTTGAGAACTTTCTGGACGAGGTCGGGGACGACGTGGCTCATGGCGAGGGAGACATTGCCGGAGGGAATCTCGCGGCCGCCGAGGGCGCGGCTTTCGCCCACGCCGACACAGTTGAACGGACGCACGATGGTGTAGGGCAAGCCGTATTGCTCATGGGCGCCGCGGGCGAAGTACTCGCAGGCGAGTTTTTGGAAGCCGTAGGTCGAGAACGGCGGCGGGCAGTCCTTGAGGTGATCTTCAGGCGTGGGGTACTTCGTCGCGTTCTCAAAAACCATGGAGCTCGACATCACGGTGATTTTCTTGAGTTGCTTATGCTTGTGCGCCCAGATGGCGGCATCGAAGTGGGCGGCGGTGATGCGTTCATTGTCAGCGAGGAGATCGTAGGCGTACTCGTGAAAATACGAGATGCCGCCGATGCGGGCCGCGGAGGCGACGAGGTGGTCGCAGTCGGCGATGAGTTCTTTGAGCAGGTCGGGATTCTTCGCATCGCCTTCAACGAGGCGGTAGTTGGGGTGGCTGTCGTAGCTTTTGGCGACGCGGCCGTACTTGGAGTAGTTGTCGACGCCGACGACGCTGTGGCCGGCGCGGAGCAGCTCCTCGACGAGGTAGCCATTAATGAAGCCAGCGGAGCCGGTGACGAGGATTTTCATGTTACTTACCTAAGCAATTCCAGACATCTTCGACAATTTTGCCCGTGGGGATTTTGAGGCCGCGGTATTCTTTGTGGGGGGTGCCGACGACGATCACGTCACATTCGTTGAGGATCTGTTCAATCGTGGCGTCGCTCTTGAGGAAGGGGTCGTGCGTGAGGACGGCCTTGGCTTCGAGTTGGAGCAACTTCTTGAGTTTGAAGCTGAGGCTGTCGCGGATGTCGTCGCAATCGGCCTTGAAGGTCATGCCGAGGATGCCGGCCTTCATTTTGTGCAGGTCGCATTTGCCCTTGAGGGTGTTGACCATGTATTGCGGCAGGCCCTCGTTGATCAGCATGGCGGCATGGCCGAGGAAGAAGTTGTTGTTGGAAAAGGCCGCAAGTTGCATCGTGTCTTTGAACAAGCACGGCCCGGCGGCGAGGCCGGGGCGGGGCATGGTGCTGGTGCGCGGGTTGTTGTGCGTGGCGGCGTGATGCACGCGATTGAAGTCCACGCCGGCGTCGGTGGCGATCATGTGGAACTGGTTGGCGATGGCGAAGGTGATGTAGCGGTAGCAGTTGCACATCAGCTTGGCGAGTTCGGCCTCGAGCGGGACGACTTCGATCAACTCGCGCGAGATGCGGCCGAAAACGGTGCGGGCCGCGGCGATGCCGACATCATCAAACGCGGAGATGATCTGCGGCAATTCGTGAATCTCGCGCAGCGACTGGCCCTGGGCGACGCGCTCGGGGCAGAACGCCACGTGCACGCGCGGGCCTTCTTCGCGGAACATGCGGTCGATCTTGGCGGAGAGGCCGGGGTAAACGGTGCTGCGGAGGATGAGCGTCTGGCCGTCGCGCAGGTGCGGGCGGAGGTCGCCGATGACTTTGTAGAAGAGGTAGGTTTCGGGGTTGAGGTATTCATCAACCGGCGTGCCGATGACGCAGATGACCACGTCGGCCTGGGCGGTCACGGCGTTGTCGGACGTCATGTTGAGCCGGCCGGTGGGCAGGAGTTTTTGCAGAAGGGCTTCAGCGCCGTGCTCGCGGAAGGGCATCTTGCCCGCCTTGATGGTGGCCAGTGCGGCCGCGTTCACATCGAGCACATCAACATGAAAGCCCTGGTCAGCCAGGACAAGCGCCAGCGGCAAGCCGACGTGGCCGGCACCGCCCACAATTGTGATGCGTTGAATCTGGGTCATAGTCCAGCCATCTTAGATGATTCGCGCGGTTTGGCCAAAGTCACGACAATATGTCCAGGGCCTGTTGAATCTCGCCGGCGGCGTGGAGGTCGCCGACCTGCTTGGCCACGGCGATGCCGCGGGTGTAGGTGTCCTTCGCGGCGGCGCTGTCGCCGGCCTGCTCGTAGGTGCGGCCCATCATGAAATAGCCGGGGACGTACTTGGGGTCACGTTTGAGGAGTTCGGTGAACTGGGCGAGCGATTCATCGAATCGCCCGGCCTTGGCCAACTCCATGGCGACGCCGTAACGCACGAACGAATCGTTCTCATCGGTTTTCAGAAGTTCAAGCAATTGGTCTAAACGCGGCATGGTTTCTCGCTTTATCTGGTTGCCGCTTTATAGACGGATTCGAGATGCGCAGCAATCTTGTAGTGCTGCTCGGGGGTCACAGGGGCGACCAGCAGGCCTTCGTACACGACATACTGTTTGAGGTCGAGAGTGGTGGCGGCGTCTTTGGCGATCTCCTCGGCGAGCGTGGCGAGCGGCGGCTTGGGTGCGGCGGCTTTAAAGGCCTTGCGCCGGGCGATGTCGCGGAGGTCATACACGCGGGTGTCGGCCCGCACTGCACCCGAATTCAGCAAAACGCCGTTCGCATCCACATGTGAGCGGAACGCCGTGGCCGGCGTCTGGCCCGCCATCGCACGTATGCGGTCCTTACCCTCCGTGAACCAAAGATCCCTGTTCACAAAGCTCTGGCCCGATTTCTCGGCAAACTCGCGCCACGTGCGCAAATCCAAATCTTCGCCCAGCGGCGTGTCGAGCCACTTGCGGGCCTTCTGCATGGCCGGCGGCATCGGCAGCGGCGCGGTCGGCTTCGTTGGCGTCAGCAGCGTCTGCAGCAAGCGCCCCAGCGCGGCATGACTGCGCGGCGAGGCATTGATCACCAGGCGCTCCCCGCGCAATGTCACGCTGCGATCCTCGGCTGTGTCGCCCAGCGCTTTGAGTTCGTCAGACAAAATCGCAACGAGTTTTTTCTCGCGATCGGCGCGGGTGTCGATCTTCTCATCGAGCGTCAGCGCGAGTTGCCGCGAGGCATTGACCAACTGCACGGAAGCGCGGCGGTTCAGGGCGGCCGTGGTCGTTACCTCAACGAGGTTCTCCCCCACCACGTAACTGAGTCGATGCCCATCCTTCACCGGTGCGGCTTCCAGCGTGTAGCGAATCGCCTGCTCGACGGTTGTGTCACGCAGGTAGAGCCAGACCTTGGTGTCCTTCTTGATGCCGGCCTCTTCGAGGCTGCGCCAGTTGACCAGCAGGTTCATCTTCGCGGCCACGCGAAGGGCTTCGAACGTGTCGCCTACGGTGTGCCCCAACGCATCGAAGACGGGAATCTTCTGGGCCAATGCCTCCTCAACAGGCTTCACCGCCGGCGCGGTGGTGGTGGTGGTGGCCGGCGTGGTGGTCTGCCCCAGCGCCGTGGCGGTCAGCCACAGGCACAAACTCATCCCGATGTATCGCATCATGTGCACCTCGATTAGCCGAGAAGGCCGATTTTGACAGCCGTTTCCTTGCGGTCGTGATCAACGAGGCCGAAGCCCCCGCGGTAATCCCAGTTGCCCCACGCAATGTGGTGCTTCGCAAAAACCTGCACGATGTCGCGGTACCAGCGGATGCGTACATCGTCGGGCGTGTTCTTCACCACGCCAAACTCGCCGCAGTAAAGCGGGTAACCCGTGCGCTTCGCAACGGCCAGCGGAAGCGCCATGTCGCTCTCCATCGCGGCTGCTTCGTAGTGGCGGTTCTCATCGGCGAGGTCGGCCTGCATGGCTGGCGGAAGCTTCGCCCAGTCGGCATCGCTGATCTGCTTGCCCGGGTAATTCACCGGGCCTTCGTACTGCGCGATCCGCGGCACCCAGTTGGCGCGGTAGTGCGTGATCAGCATCGGATTGTAAAAGTGAAACGTCAGCATGAGAGCCGGATCATTCGCCGGCACGGCCAGCGCGTTAAATGTTGCACACTGTGACCACTTGTTGCTGCCGAGGACGATCGTCCGATGCGGTTCGAGTTCGCGCAGCGCGCGATACGGATACGCATACACGCGGTTCCAGTCCGCATCATCCTGTGCGACCGGCTCATTCATCAACTCGTAAGCGACCTTGTCCAGCGCGCGATTCTTCAGAAATGCCGACAAGTCGCGCCACAACGTTGCGAACTTCTCCGCCTCGCGTACTTCCGTGAACAGCGGCGGGCTTTTGTCCATGAAGTAGTGCGACCGCAGAATGTGCAGATCGACAATCACCTTCAGCCCGGCGGCATCGGCCCAATCGAGCGCCTGGCCCAGCAAGTCAAACGCCTCGTTCTCGCGCCGGCCGTCCTCGGTCCACATCTGTTCTTCATCGATCGGCAAGCGCAGATGGTCCATGCCCCACCCGGCGATGCGCTGCACATCCTCACGTGTGAAGAAGCTGCGCCGCTCCTCGCCGCGCCGCTTCGATTGGCTGAGCCAGTGCGAAACGTTGGTTCCCCGCCCGATCACAAACGACATAGCTGCCTCATTTCATCTTTTCTAACGCCAGTGCCAACTGTGCGATGAGCTTCTCATCCAAGTCGCGGGTGTTCTCCAGTATTGCCAGTTCTCGCTGCCGCATGGCGTTGTCCCATGCATCCTGTTTCTTGCCGCTCCACGGTCCGGTGAAGGCATCATGCTTCACATACACACTGGCGGAGGCCTTCCCGATCTCATCGCAAATAGCCGCGGCCTGAAGCAATTCTTCCTTGGCCTTGCTGGTCTTGGCCAGCACGCGGAGGTGCTTGCCGCCGGCGCGGCGTGCATCAGTCAGGCTGTCGAACGTCCACCAATTGGGCTGAAACATCATTTGTGCCAGCACGTCATTCGTGTCCGATTCTTTCAGGTCTTTGATCCAGCGTTCATAGCCTTGCTTGCCATACGCATAGAACGCCTTGCCGTTGCTTTTGGCCGCCTCGTCGCGCGTCCAGTTTTTCACGGCATGCTCGATGCCACGGATCGCGTTCTCTTCGGGGATCGGGGCCTTGCTCTTGCCGCCCAGCATGATCAGATGCCCGGGCAATTTTGCCAGCGGGATCTTCACCGTCTTGTCCCCGTTGAAGAAATCCCGCGTCAGCACTTCCTTCGCATCGGCCTCGTACCCGTAGATCAAGTTCACATTGAGCGCCCGGTCATACCCCAACACCGGCCGGCCCGCTTGCAGTTCCTTCATGATCTGCGGCAGGCAATCCCCCATGTGCGGGTCTTTGCGATCCAACCGCACCACACCCTTGAAGCTCCGCCCGATCGCTTTGCCGGCAAGTCCTGTCTCTTCAGGAAACTCCCCGACGGGTGATGACGGGCACACCCGCTTGCGTTCCTCGACCCCTTGAAACCAGCGCACACGAAAGGCCAGTCCCGTATCGACCATCAGTTCTTCGTAGCTGACGGTCTGGCCATCCATCGCCAGTCCCTTGGAAAGCGCCCCGCAAAATGTGGTGACGCCATCCTTGCCCCACGACAGGCTTGGCGGATCCTTGAGCACAACGCTTTCGCCATCAGCCCCCCCCACCGCCAGCGCCGATGCGGTCACGACCAACGCACACGCTGCCATCCACATCTTCTTCATGATTACCTCGCATCCGCCGATAGTCATGATAACGCGCTCCGATAAACACAAAAGCATTCAGCATGAAACTTCTTCGCGATCGGGGCGTTATACCCTCGGCGGTTCGATGTTAGGAGATTCGCATGCTTCGCAAGATTCTGTTGGCGTCACTCATGGTATCGATCGGCATGCTCAGCGTTGCCGAGGGTGGCTGGCGCGAATGGCGACGTGAGAATCGCCGCAATGCCGGCACTGCAGCCTCAGCCCCGGCGCCGCGCGACATCGCCCACACGCTGCCGGGCGGCATCGCCCAGCGCATCGAACGTCAGAACTCCCCGCAGGACAAACTGATCATCGACATCTCGCCGATGGTCAAAGGCACCGACGGCAAATACACCGGCTATGTCCGCATCGTCTGGGGCGACCTTGACAACCTGATCCAGAAGATCGGCAAAGAGTATTACTCCAACTGGGACGGTTCGTGCGAATTTGCCGACGCCATTGGCATTGTGGACCGCAAGATTCGCTTCGATGACGGCCAGCGGGGCTACGTGGCGGGCGAACACAAGGCCACGCGCGTCGCGATCAATGCGGACAAGTTCAAGAACAATCCGGAGTTGCACCTCAAGGCCCTGCTGCTGCGTTACTCCACCACGCAGCCAACCACCAAGCCGGCCAAGGGCGAACCGCAGGAGGGCTCCGGCCGCGACAAGCTGATCTGCGACCACGGCGACAAGATCGAGTGGCAGGCCGGCGTAGTCGGCGCGCTCGACGGCATCACCATTAAGGTTGAAACGACGCAGCCGACGGCCACGGCGACGATCAAGGCGGGCAAGTTCACCGAGGCGATTACGATCAAGTGACCTCCGCCAACCAGCAAGAAATCCGCCACGCCGCGCTCGCGCGGCGTTTTCTTTTGCGTTTGGCGTTTGTACTATCAGGCCATGAGCCAATTCGCTTTTGATGCGCCAACGCCCCCCGCGCCCGCCCGCGCGGGTCTGCGCCTGCCCGGCGGCACCGAGACCAAGCCGCTGACGGTCGGCCAGGTGAACGCGCTGATTCAGCAAGTCCTCAGTGGCACGTTGCCGCCGGTGTTTTACATCGCAGGCGAATTGTCCAACTTCCGCACGTACGACCGCGGCCATGCGTTCTTCACGCTGAAAGAGCCCGGCGCCGAATTGCCCGCCGTGATGTGGCGCGACAATCTCGCCCGCCTCAAGTTCCGCCCGAAGGACGGCATGGCTGTCATCGCCCGCGGCCTCATCAAAATGTACGAGCCGCAGGGCAAAGTGCAGCTCTACGCCGATTTGCTGCTGCCACAGGGCGCCGGTGCGCTCGAACTCGCGTTTCGGCAGTTGTGCGAGAAGCTGAAAGCCGAGGGGTTGTTCGAACCCGAGCGCAAGCGGCCGATCCCGCGTTTGCCGCAGCGCGTGGTGATCATCACCAGCCGCACGGGCGATGTGCTGCACGATGTGCTGACGACCGCCTACCGGCGCTGGCCCGGGCTGCACACGATGCTGATGCCAGTGCGTGTGCAGGGCGAGGAAGCCGCGCCCGAAATTGCCGCGGCGATCAAAACCATCAACAAGCACGCACATACGCTGGCGGATGGCAAAGGCGTCGACTTGATTCTCCTGGTACGCGGCGGCGGATCGCTGGAGGACCTCTGGGCCTTCAACGAAGAGATCGTCGCGCGGGCGATTGTTGAGAGCAAAATTCCGATCGCCACGGGCATCGGGCACGAACCCGATACGACCATTGCCGACCTCGTGGGCGACTTGCGCGGCCCCACGCCCACCGGCGTGACCGAGCTGACCGTGCCCGATGCGAAGTCGCTGCTGCGCGAAATCGATAGCACGGCGGCCGTGCTCACACGCGACATCTCCCGCCAGGTGCGCGATGCCGACAACCAGTTGGCGCGACTGCTCGTCACGCTCACCCAGACCACGCGTGAAAGCGTTCGCCGGCGGGCGCGGCAGCTCGACACGCGGCAACAGCAGGTCCAGCGGATCGAGCCGCGCCATGCGATCGCCCAGGGCTGGCGCCGCATTGATGACACGGGACGCAACCTCAAAGATGCCGCACAGCGCCGGCTGCAGCGTTCGCGCGACCGCCTGGCCAAGTTGGAGCAGCGGCTCGACCGGGCCGGGCCCGCGCTGCAGTTGCCGCGGCTGCGTGAAAAACTTTTCGCACTCGAGGCGCACCTGCGTGCGGTGTCGCCGCAGGCGGTGCTGGACCGCGGCTTTTCGATCACATTTGATGAGAACGGCCACGCCGTACGCAGCGTGGCCCAGGTGAAAACTGGCGATAAACTGACGACGCGTGTCGCCGATGGCGAGATTAAATCGACCGTGGGCACGCCGCGGCAGGCAAGTTTGTTTTAAGCGAGAGAATCATGGCCAAGGCCGAGAAACAATTGACGTTCGAAGAATCGATGCAGCAGCTGGAGCAGATCGTGGGCGCGATTGAGTCGGGCCAGATTGGCCTGGAAGAAAGCCTTGCGAAATACGAGCAGGGCATGACGCTGGTGAAGCGTTGCCGCGACATCCTGGACAAGGCCGAGAAGCGCATCGAAGTGTTGTCGCAGACCGGCCAGGGGCTGAAGGCCGAGCCGCTCGACGAAGAAGCCGCGGGTTAAGCGTTGGTGTTGCGGGAGGGGGCGAAGCGGGCGATCTTGGCCAGCAGCGCCTGGAAATTCACCGGCTTCGTGAGATGTTCATCAAAGCCGGCTTCGATGCTGCGGCGGATATCGTCGGGGCTGCCAAAGCCTGACAACGCGATGGCCGGCACGTTGCGGATCGCCTTGAGTTGCGGCAGCAGCGCCTGGCCCGAGCCATCGGGCAATCCGATGTCGCTGAGGATCAGGTCCACTTCGCGTTCCTTAAAGACCGTAAGCGCGCGGGCGCACGAATTCGCCTCGTAAACGGTATGACCGCGACCGGTGAGCAACCGCACCAGCACTGCGGCCGTGTCGGCGTGGTCTTCGATCACCAGCACACGCAAGCCAGCGGACGCGGCAGACGGCGGCAGTGTTTGCCGGTCGATCGCTTCATCAAGATTCTTGGCAGCTATGGCGTGCTGCCGCACATCCACAATATCGCCCTCGATGTTCGGACCCAGCTGACCGCGGGTGAGGTTCACAAGCTCCAGCAGGTCGTCGATCAGGCGGGCTTCGATCTCGGCATTGCGCCGGATAACCGCCATGTCGCCGCGTAAATGCATCGGCAGGCTGCTGTCACCTTCCAGAATCGCCGCCAGCGTGAGGATCGGCGTCAGCGGCGAACGCAATTCGTGGCTGAGCAGGTTGAGGAACCGGTCCTTGGCACGATTCGCGATCTCTGCGGCCTCCTTCGCCTCGAGCAGATCCGCCGCGGCTTTGCGCTGTGCCGTCAGTTCCAGCACGAACGACACCCACTTGAGCGGCTGGCGTTCAACTTCCGCCGCGCCGATCAGCACCGGCACGCGCGAGCCGTCCTTTCGCACCAGTTCTTTCTCAAACGGTGTCGCCGCACCGCCGTGAGCCATCTCCAGAAATGCTTTGCGATCCAGATGGTTGTACTCCGGTGCGTTGAGGAGTTCCCGGGTGATGCGGCCGGCCCGCAACTCCTCACGGGTGTAGCCGATCATGTCCAGGAACACATCGTTGGCGTCAACAATCGCCCGCTCGGTGGAGACAATAATGCCGATGATGTTCGACTCGACGAAGCGCCGCAGCAGCACTTCCGACCGGCGCAGCGCCGCCTCTTCGCGGTCGCGTTCAATCGCAATCGAAGCCAGCCGTGTGCTCGCTTCCAGCAGCAGCGACTCGTCGGGCGTCAGGGTTCGTGGCTGCCGGCCGAAGAGCGTCAGCGTGCCCAGCACGCTGCCGTCCCGCGCGATGATGGGCTCACACACGCAACTGCGCAAGGAGAGCCGCTCGAAAAGTGCATGCGCTGATGCCGTGCCCGCTTCCTTCAGCAGGTCCGGCACCTCGACACGCTTGCCGAGAAACGCCGCCCGGCCGCTGATGCCCGTGGTGGCGCTCACCGGTTCGCTTTGCATCGCCTTGTGAAACTCCGGCGGCATGTTGGGTGCGACAGCTATGTCCAAACTGGCGCCCGCTTCATCAACAAGTTGCACGCAGCAGAGCAACCCGCCGCTCTGCTGCTCCACCAGCCGCACCAGTGCCATCAGCGTCGCCGACAGCGTGGCCCCCATCGCGATGCGCTCCAGCACGAGGCGCTGCCCCGCCAGCAACTCCGACGCCCGCCGGCGCTGCGTCACGTCCTGGCACATCGACGCGACGCCGATCACGTTGCCGTCGGCATCCACGATCGCGCTGTTGTACCACTCGCACACAATCGTGCGCCCGTCCGCCGTGAGGTTCTCATTCTCAATGCGGTTCGGCCCCTTGCGTGTCACCACCTCCAGCCACACGCGTCCCGTCACGGGCTGCACATGCGACGGCACCAGCACCGTGTAGTGCTTATTCTTCAGTTCGCTCAGTTGGTACCCGAACATCGCCTCGGCAGCGCGGTTCATATCGACAAACCGGCCCTCGGTGTCCCACGTGATCACGCCCACCGGTGTTTGCTCCACCAGGAATGTTAAGCGCTGCTGGTACTCGCGCAAGGCGCGCTCCGTATTGCGCCGTTCGGTCACATCGATGTTGACGCCCAGGATGCCGCGAATTTCATTGCCGGCCCGCACGGGCGCAATGATCTCCTCGATCGTTCGCAGCCGGCCGCCGGTGTCTTCCGTCACCTCCGCCCGCACCACTTCACCCGCAAAAGCGCGGCGATTGTTCTCTTCCCAGCGTTTGAACATCGCCGGCGTCGGCACGATCTCTTCCGGGCGCTTACCCTCGGCATCGCCATAGGATTTCCGCGCCGGATCGTTAATCAAGTTGTATTTGCCGTCTTTGTCAAGCATCCAGAACTCGAACGGCACATTGTCAAAGGCCGCACGCAACTGCCCCTGGGCTTCACGCAAATGGTCCTGTGCCTGCTTCAACTCCGTGATGTCACGAAAGCTATACAGCACGCGGTTGCCCGCTTTGTCTGACCCCAAAATGCGCGACACGCTCAACAGCACCGGCACGCGCTCGCCCGTCTTTCGCACCAGTTCGAGGTCAAAATCGAGCCGCTCGCCGCGCATCGACTTCTCCAGCGCGGCGGCAATCCGCGCGAACTGGTCCATCGGCCAGAATGCAAACGGCGGCTTCGAGCCAATCAATTCCTCGCGCGTGAAGCCCGTCATTCGGCAGAAGCTGTCGTTGACGTCGCGAATCCCCTGCCAGTCCGTCTCGACGATCGCATCATGCATCGACGCCATGACCGCTTGGAACAGCTCGCGCTCCGCCTTCCGCGGGGCCTCCACCAGGCGTTTCTGCCGCGACTGGTAGATCATGATGATCATGGCGATCGTTACGTAAGCCACGATATTGATCGCTACCCGGTTGAAGGTGTAGGGCTCATCCAGCCGGTCCAACTGGTGATACCCAAGCAGCATGCCGCCAATTGCCAGGACCACACTGGTCCACGTCCCCAGTGCGTTTGAGAACATCGGGATGAACGCAATCAGTAGCAGGTACGGCGTACCGGGATTGGGCACGCGCACGGGCGATTCATGCAGCATCCAGATGATGAGCGCCATGGCAAGAATGCTCAGCGGCCCCAACGCTGTGCGCTTAAACCAATCCAAATTGCTTTGCCCTTCGGGTGTCATTACCTTAACCCTTCGACTTGCTCAGAGTAGGCTATCGCCCCACGCTGATTTCGCAAGTACATATCGACCGTTGCACGTTCATGAATTTCGAGGCGTCTATGAAAGCTATCGTCCTCTCGGCCATCGGTGGTCCCGAAGTCCTCACCCTCAGGGATCTGCCTACACCCGCGCCCGGTGCCAACCAGGTGCTCGTCCGCGTCAAAGCCGCAGCCGTCAACCCCATTGACTACAAACTCCGCAAGACCGGCGCCCTGGGCATCAAGCCAGGCGACATCCTGGGCTTCGACGCCGCCGGCGTCGTCGAAGCCGTCGGCCCCGGTGTCTCTCACCTGAAAAGGGGAGATGAGGTCTTCTACTCCCCCGGCTTTGGCCTGCCCGGCGCCTACGCCGAGTACAACGTCGCCGACGCCTCCATCGTCGCCCTCAAACCCGCCCGGCTCTCCTTCATCGAAGCCGCGGCGCTCCCCCTCGCCGGCATGACCGCCTACGACGGCATCGTCATCCGCGGCAACATCCGCCTGGGCCACAACGTGCTGATCTCTGCTGCCAATGGCGGCGTCGGTTCCATCGCGGTGCAACTCGCCAACGCCGCCGGTGCGTACGTCTTCGCCACCTGCTCCACCCGCAATGTCGACTTCGTCAAATCGCTCGGCGCTGATCGCGTGCTCAATTACCAAACCGAGAACTGGTCAGACATCATCGCTAAAGAGTGCCCCGCCCCGCCGGCCGGCCTCGACCTCGTTTACGACTGCGTCGGCGGCGATGTCGTCTCGCGCTCAATCCCGCTGATGAAGCAATCGTACGACGGCGGCGGCCAGATCGTGTCCATCGTCAATCCCGCCAGCCAACTCGCCGAAGGCTACCGGCGCAACATCACCGTGCATTACCAATTCCTCCACCGCCGCCGCGAAACACTCCAGGCGCTGGCCACACTCGTCGACCGCGGCCAACTCCGCCCGCTCATCGACAGCACCCTCCCCCTCGAACAAGCCGCCGAAGCCCACTGCAAACTCGAATCCGGCGGCGTAAAGGGCAAGATCGTGTTGACGATGTGATGGCCCGGATGGTCCCTCACGACGCCATCAATACCGATCCGCCTGGTGCAGCAAGATTGGCTGTTGCGGGAAGAGAATTGGCAATAACTCCGCAGCCGCGCCGGTCAGCTTGATGTTCTGCTGCGCACACACCAGCGCCGGATCATCCGTACCGATGAGCAATTGCGCCAACGCATCGCCCGCGCGCACGGCGTGCGCACTCTTCACCGGACCGGACACCACTTTCACGCGGCCATTCTTGATCGCCAGGCCCACAGTCTCCTTGTGGAAACCCACGGCCAGCGTGCCGCTGAACTTCTTCGCACCAGAACTCGCGAGGCGCCGCCCCAATTCCCCCGCCATTTTCTCCAGCGTCTGCCGCAGGTTCAGCAATTGAATCATTGCCCCGCCGCTGGCGATGTACTGCGTCTCCACCCGGCACGTTCCGCGCCGCAACCACCGCCCCAGGTCCGACTCCGGCGGCAACTTCTCAAAACGCACTTCCCACGCATCGCGATTCTCCGCCTCCGCGCGAATCACCGCCAACCCCGTCTCAATGTCCCCCACCAACTCCATCACCACCGGGCGAGAGTTCTCCAGCTTCATCAACACATAGCCCGCGGTCTTGCCGTTCTTGCCCAGCCAGCGCGTGCAGGTCCAGTTCTTGTCGACAGGATAGAACGTCGCCCGATACGTCGGCCGAACTGCCGTTCCCGTGCTCGTCGCGTGGTAGCGGTTGTACAACGCCGCCAACTCGTCATCGGGCTTCGCCGGCGCGCTCTTCGTTTTGAGGCCCTTGGGCATCTCCGGAAACAGCTTGATCTCCGCATTGATATTGGTGTCCGCCCACGCGCGGGTGTAGCCAAACTTGTGGTAGTAATTCCAGATACCAAACAAAATCGTGAAGTCATACCCCAGCGTGCGCATGGCCTCGATCGAAGCGCGGGCCGTCATGTCCATGAGGCCGCGCTTGCGGTACTCGCCATGCGTGGCGACCACGCCGATGCCGCCGGTGCGCACCTGCGCCGTGCCGATGCGCATCTGGTAGTCCCACACGCCGTAGTGCGTAACGATCTTGTTATCCAGCATGCCGATGCGCGATGCCGCATGGTCATAGTGCGAATGGCCGTAATAGCCCTCGCGCAGCCGGCCATGAAAATCGTAATATCCCGAGTGCGAGAAGACCTTTGCGATCAGGTCGAGCATCTCGTCGCGATGCTTTACGGGGTCCGGGGCAATCAGGCGCAACGGCTCAGACATGGTTCACCTCAGCCGCACATTCTGCCGTGGCCAACCGAGATGTCAAAACATCACTCGTCCGCCGAGGCGCGCCACACCGCGGCCGCCACCGCCAGCACCACGATCGCCGTTAAACACATCCACCGCGCAAAGCCGATCTCCGGCCAGAAAAACATCATGATCAGCTCCACCACCACGACCGGCAGCGTCGCGGCAAGCACCAGCAGCGTATACAGCACCAAGCCCGTCAGCCCGCTCTGCTCAACCGCATTCTCAGCCACGTACCAACCGAAGACCAATCCCACGAGCGCCCCGAACATCGGCGCAAAGAGCATCAAAATCACATTCAAATTGAAAAAGTGGCTGACGAAATACAGCACCGCCCACGCGATGGCCAGGTAGCCCATCTTCTTCAGCAGCAACAGGCCGAAGTCGCGCAGCTGCCCCTGGGGCGTCCACGTGGATAGATTACCCGGCATCACGGTTACCTCTCCTCGGATGATGCTAGGCCCTGCATCGCCAAAAGTGCAACAATCACCTCGCGATTGCCGCCTCACTCATCGGCGCCCGACCACATGCTCTCGTCGGTCTCCACGCCGCCGTGCATGCGGAACTGCCGCCGGAACCCCGTCGGCGTCATGCCCGTCTCTTCACGAAATACGGTCGTGAGACGCACCGCCGATTCAAACCCGCTGCGCGAGGCAATCTCCGGCATCACCATGTCCGTGTTCATCAGCAGTTCACGCGCCCGCTCAATATGCGCCCGGCGAATCTCTTCCAACGGACTCCGCCCCAATATCAGCCGGAACTTCCGCTCCATTGACCGCCGCGCCAACGGCACGGCCTTCAGCACGTCGCGCACACCAATGCGTTCGTGCGCGTTCTCGCGGATGAACTTCACCGCCGCCGCCAGCTCCGGATCCGAAATCGCCAGCGTGTCCGAACTCGCCCGCGTGATCACGTTCTTCGCCGGCAACAGCAGCGGCTTTTCCGGCGGCTTCTCACCCGCCAGCATCCGATCCAGCATCGCCGCCGCTTCATAACCAATCCGCTCGCCCGGCGTGGCCAAACTCGACAACGGCGGATACGCCATCATGCACACCGGCACATCGTTATCGATGCCCACCAGGCTCACCGCCTCGGGTATGTCCAGCCCCACATCGCGGCACGCCTCCGCGACCGTCCACGCAATCTGGTCGTTCACTGCGAAAATGCCGATCGGCTTCGGCAGGCTCAACAGCCAGCGCCGCGTAATCTCATACGTGTCATCTGTGTTGCCGCCCTGTTTCCGCACAAAGGCTGAGAACACATGGGCATCGCGCTTATGCCGGCGCAAGAAACCGCCATACCCCTCGCCGCGCTCCAGCGCGTACTGCAGGGCGTTGTCATACAACGCAAAGTTCTCAAACCCGCGCTCGTGAAAATACTTCGCCACCGTCTCGCCCGCCCCCTCATCATCGATACCCACCCGCGGCAGCGCCGTGTTCTTGTACCCATTCGAGACGTTGACCGCCGGCTTCCCCACAGCGCCATAATCGACCAGCGAACCTTCCTTCGCGAAGTTTCCGATGTAGCCGTCACACTTGATATTCGCCGACGGTTGCAGACGCAGCACCCACGGCTTGCCCGGCCGGGCGTACGACACAATGCCGCGCAGCGCTGCGCGGTTGTATTCATAATGAAGACCCAGATGCAGTCCGACCGTTATGACCTTAGGCATGGCTATTCTCTTGTCTTGCGACGTACAGTTTGTACTTTCTCGCCGAATTTTCGGCGTCTAGGCGGAAGTACGGCGCAAATTATGAAGCATTTTAAGAGATATGCAAGCGTGCGACAGGCAATCTTTCCTTTCACGCCTGCCGCAAAAATGTCGCGGGAGCGACATGTCCCTGTCGCTCCCGCCGGAATTACTCAGTGAACGCGTGCCGCAGCTCAATCCAGTTGGAACCGCGCCGTCACAATCGCCGTGATCTCTTTCTCAAAGCTGCTCGTGTCGTTGATCCCCTCCGCGCTCGTGTCGCTCTTGCCCTTCGGGTTGATCTGCATCACGCCCATCCGCGCTTCCACCAACTTGCCGAGTTTGCCATTGGCGTTCGTCACGATCTGCGTCGCCCGCGTCGTCGCATCCTTGGTCGCTTCTGCCAGCATGTTGATCTTCAACTCGCTCAACTTTGTGTACAGGTACCGCGTATCGCCGGAGTCAATCTCCACGCCATCCTTGATCAGGCTCGTCACGTTGCGCGCCACCTCCGGCACCCGCTTCATGTCCTTGCTCTCAATCGACACATACTGCGTCAGGTTGTACTGCTCCACCTTGTTCGTCTGCACTAGCACAGACTTCTCCTTGGCATCCTCGCCATCCCCCTCCTTCGGCTGCTTGATCCATTCCTTCTTATAGACCTTGTCCGTACTGATCGCCGAGAACGTAATCTCCCCCTCGTTCACGCCCGCAGCCTTGATAAACGCCGCCACCTTGTCCGAGCTCGCCTTGATCTTGTCATACGCCTTGATGAGATCCTCATCATGCGCCGTGATCACCCCCGTCCACGTGATCAGATCGCTCTCAATCGATTTCTTTGCCGAGCCCTTCACCTCGATCGTCTTGGGCTCCAGCTTCACGCTCAGGTACGTCCAACACAAAATCGCCACGCAGATGATGTTGGCCAGCGCAAAAAATACGCCGCCAACCTTCAAACTGACGTCCATTCTCGATTTGCCGGAATCTGCCATCTGCTTACCCTCGCCGGTTCCACCGGCCGTGCAACTGCCGCGCGTGTCAGGTTGGTACAACAACACTTTTGTATGTGGCCCGCGCCTGCTGATGAGCACTATCGTCGCACCCGCTAGCACGGTAACAGAATTTGTGAAAACACCTGAATTGGCGGCCCTTTACGGGCTGCTCGGCCCTGCCGCCGCCGCAATGAACAAAACCATGATGATCGCAATGATCGCCAGCACCGCCAACGCCAGCGTGATGTAGCTCATCACCAATCCCGCCGTGGCCATCCCGTCGCCGGTGTAGCGATCAGGATCCCGCCGAATCTGCGCCTTGGCCGAGTGCCCCAGCACCACCCCCACCAGGCTCAAGATCGGCGTGATGTAAGGACAGCCCAAAAGCATCGCGATGCTGCAAATGCCCAGAATCATCGACGCCACCGCCAGGCCGCTCTGCGTACGCGGGGTCGCAGCATACGAAATCGGGTCCTGCGGCTGCTGCTGCCACTGCCCCGGCGCTGGCGCCGCCGGCGCCTGGTAGGGCGTCGTCGCCGCACCCGTGGCCATGTTGTGCAGCGGCTGCGGTTCAAACGGCCGCCGGCCCGCAGGCTCCACCGCCGGGCTCGCCGGCTGCGCCAAACCATAAAGATGCGCGTACGGGCTCGTCGCAAAGGCCTCGCGCAGTTCCTCAACCGCCGTCGCCGGCCGGTAAGCATTGCTGCCGCGCACCGCAACCTGCATGTGCGGTGTCACGCGATGATCGTGTATCCATTGTTTCAGCGTGGCCAGATCGGTCGGACCATACGTATTGCCCGCCGCATCCTTGATGATGTACTGCACGTCCGCCATGCTGCGTCTTATACCCGCAGCCCCCGGCAATGGGAATAGCCTACCCCGCCCATCTGCGCTAGAGTTTCGCCGCCGTTTTCACTATTCTTAGCGTCTGTGCCTCGACTCTCCCCGTAGCTTCTTGCCTTCGTCTTTAAGGTCTGCCCGCTCATGGAAAAAACGCTCGATATCAAGCTCAATATTCTCGCCCGCGATCGCTTCAACAAGTGCTTCATCCTCGCCGACGCCAAGGACGCCGACATGGCCTTCGGCATCGCCTCGCCCGGCAAGTCGCCCGAGATGCACAACCAGGAAGGCAAGTACCGCACCATCCATGAATACCGCGAGCAGATCAAAGCCATCGTGCAACAGGGCCTCGTCGACATCATGCTGATGTCCGCCAGCACCAACGAAGTCCTCACCATCAAAGAGAAAGCCTTCAAGAAATCGGCCGTCACCCCCGCCGCCCGCGCCAACGATGCCACCGACATTCACGTCATCCGCCACGGCACCTACATCCAGCAGCCCTCGCAGCCCCACCAGACCGCCACCATCGATCACATCCAGTGCGGCAAGGTCGAATGCGCCCCCGGCGAACGCGGCCTCGGCGCCAACCTCGGCCTCTATTCCTGCACCTTCAACAACATCCCCGACCTCGATTTCAAAACGCTCGAAGCCTACAAGGCCTTCCGCCTCGAAGCCGAGAAGAAAGGCTTCCGCCACTTCCTCGAAGTTTTCGACCCCAACGTCAATCCCAAAATTCCGCCCGAAAAGATCGGCGAGTTCGTCAACGACCACATCTGCCGCGCACTCGCCGGCGTGCCCAAGGCCTCTAGGCCCGCCTTCCTCAAAATCGTCTACCACGGCCCCAAGCACATGGAAGAACTTTGCCGCTACGATGAATCCATCATTGTCGGCATCCTCGGCGGCGGCAGCGGCACCACCTACGACGCCTTCAAACTCCTTGCCGACGCAAAAAAATACGGCGCTCGCGTCGCCCTCTATGGCCGCAAGATCAACAACGCCGAACACCAGCTCTCGTTCGTGCAGTGCCTCCGCCTGATTGCTGACGACCAACTCGCCGCCGATGAAGGCGTGAAGTTCTATCACGGCATGCTGCAGAAGCTGAACATCAAACCCTATCGCCCCCTCGCCGAAGATATGAAGGCCACCAGCCAGGCCGTGAGCTATGGCGGCGGCACAACAACCGCAGCCGTCGACGGCACCAAAGACGCCGCCAAAACCGCCAGCGCCCCCGCCGCCGGTGTCAAATCTGAAATCTCCAATCCGAAATCCGCCCCCGCCTGGCCCATGACCTACGACGGCAAGCCCGACTTCAAGCGCATGACACCGGCCCAAAAAGTCGCCTACCACCAAGCCAAGCGCGACAAAGTCTTCGGCAAGGTGCAGTAAAACAGTTTAAGAGCACCGCATGACCGACCAAGACCCACTCGACGACCTCGCCCGCGCCCAGCATCGGACACTCGAACCCGACGTGCTCTCCTATCGCAGCCCGACAAAACGACCAGCATTCCTGAGTACGACCATCTTCCTGCAAATCCTTGGCTGGTTCACAGCGGTCGTTAGCCTTGCCACCGTTGTGCGCTGCATCCATTACTTCTATACCACGCCATACAACTCAAGTAGCCAACTGGCCGGAGTTGACCGATTCCTCGCTGGTCTGGTGATTCTTGCATCGCTTGTTTATCTTTACTTCGGCATCAGCTACATCGTCTACGCCTTCACCTACAGTCACAGAGCCGCATGGCGAGCGTTCATTGCGTCATGCGTCGTACTGCTGTTACTGCTCGCCAAAATTCTGATCCTAATGGGCTCGCGTCCACATTCAGCGTTGAACATGTTGCTCATGCTGGCCGCATTGAGTTTGACCTTCGCCACAATCACCGCCATGGTCCGCATCGTGCAGACCCAGAAAGCCATCACCAAAAACTTCGTTGCTCGGCAAAAATAACGAAGGGCGACCCATTCAGGCCGCCCTTCTTGGTTGAGCATGACGTGGTTGAAACTTACCGTTCGCCGGCCGTGCCCGTGCGGGCGCCTTCCGGCTTGGTCAGCGCCACCTCGCGGAACTGGCCATTGTCGGCGCGCATCTCCAGCTTGTCCGGCATCACCAAGTGCTGCTGCGGCAACACCGTGCCCGTCACACGCATCGTGTGACCGACATGCCCGCTCAGCTGCTTGGGCTCAACAATCAGCGTGTATAACTGCCCATTGGCGAAGATTGCCGCCGGCACGCCCGCGTTGAGATTCTTCTTGATCGCGTCCCGGTCAAGTTTGTTCATCTCCAGCGTCAACGTGCCGCTCGTCTCGGCAGCGCCACTCATCCCCGTGTTGCTGCCGGTAGTGCCGGTTGTACCCATGCCCGCGGTCCCGCCAGTCGCATTCGTGCCGCTGGTGCCCGCTGCCGGTGGGCTCGGATTGGTGTTGCCGCTGCCCGGCGTCACCGACCCTGTATTCCCCGACGGCGTGCCCGCGCGGTTCTTGTCACCACCCGGCGTCAAGCCCGGCGATCCGGTCTCGGTGCGATCCACGCCCGTGCCGCTCTTCGCTCCCGCACCGCTGCTCATCGCAATTTGCCGCATCGCCGTGTGCAGATCCACGATCTGCCCTTCCAGCGTCTGCTGCTGCGCATTCATGGTGCGGTTCACCTGGTTGGTATTGATGTCCAGCGTCGCCCCCGTCCCCGTGCCGCGCACATCGCCCGGCCTTACCGGGTCGCCCGACATCTGCCCAACCACAGTCCCCGCGGAAAGTACCGCAGCACACAACGCTGCACATGCCATTGCCAGTTTCATAACATCCTCACTCATTCAAGTATTCACGGCCAAGACGCTGCTGCACTGCACAGCCAACCGCCCTGACGCACTTCCCATACCCCGCAAAACCAGCGCCTCGTCCACTAACTTCTAACTTCTAACTTCCAACTTCTCGGTTACAATCTCAGCCATAGCCCCCCTTCCTCTCTCACGAAAGGGCCATGTATGTTCTATATGGGCGTCAACGACCAGCGTGTTTCCCTCGTCGATGAGCAAGGCCACGAAGTCTATGCCACCGACTTCCGCAACTTCACCAACGTCCTCACCCATCTCCGCCCCGTCATCGCCGGCATCGCCCTCGCTAACCCCTTCGGCGAAGTCGACAAACAAATGGTCAAAACCCTCGAAGGCGAACTCAAAAAAGAAAAAGCCTTCACCGGCATCACCGCCATCAACTTCGGCGCCAACATGGACGCCCGCTTCCTCGCCCTCGTCGCCCTCGCCGCCGCCAAGAACCCCAAGAAGAAAAAGAAATGAAAACCACCAAGTTCACCAAGCACTCCAAGGCAACTCGTTAGCGAGTATGGGTTCTGCTACGCAAAGCCCTTGGTGACCTTGGCGCCCTTGGTGGTTAATGTCTTTAGTAAAAGCAGAAAGCGCAGCTTTCGCCACGCTTTCTACTTTCATGTTTCTGCTTTCAGATTTCTTTACTTCACACTCAGGTCAACACATTTAATCGTGCTCTGATCTCGCACCACCAGCTTGCTGTTCGAAATCGCCAGCGGCGCCCAGATGTCCTTGCCCTTGAGCACCGGCGCTTTGCTGAGCTCCTTGCCCGAGGCCGGCTCAATCAAATGCACCGTCCCGCCGTCGCCGTCCACCACCACCAGCGTGTCATCAGCGATCAGCAGGCCGCCCATCGAAAAGCCCTTCTGCCCCCACTTCACATTGCCCTTGAGGTCGATGCACTGCAGTTCGCCGCCGTTTTCTGAAATCGTGTAAACATGTTCTTTGTACAGCACGGCCGGCGACACCTTCGACCCGCCCGCTTCTTTCGACCACATTTCGCTCACGTTGTACGCGTTGCCATCCTTCTTCACTTCGAGCATGCGCATGCCCTGCCCGTAGCCGGTGGTCAGGAAGATCCGACCGTCGCCAATCGGCACCGGGTTCGGAATCGGTCGGCCCGACCGCAGTTGCCAGTCATAGCTCCAACGCACATCGCCCGTCGCCGGGTCCAGCCCTGCCAGCGTGCCCTTGTTCCACACCAGCACATGATCATCGCCGCCGATCTTCGTGACCAACGCCGACGTATACGTGTCGCTGCCGCCAAAACTCTTGGCCGCCCATTTCTTCTCCCCCGTTTTCTTGTCAAGCGCGATCGCACCGTTCGGCGAGCCGGCCGCCGACAGTATCAACAAATCGCCATGCACCAGCGGCGACTGCGCAAACCCCCACCCGCCCGCGCGCGCGGAAAAATCCTTGCCCATGCTCTTCTGCCAGGCCACCTTCTTCGCGCTCAAATCAAACGCTATCAAATCGCCCAGCGCCCCCACCGTGTACGCCATATCGCCATCCACCGTCGGCGTCGACCGCGACCCCTGGTAGCTCCCCTTGTACGCCGCCGTCGTGTACTCGTGCTTCCACTCCTCTTTGCCCGTGATCAGGTCAAAGCAGCGAAACGCTTCCTTGTTGTCCCCGTGATAGCGATCCAGAATGTAAACCTTCCCCGCGCTGATCGCCGCCCCGCCAAAACCCTCGCCCGTGTCATTCGACCACAGAATATTGGCCTTCCCCTCCGGAAACGCCTTGATGATCTTGTCCGTCGAAATCCCATCCGCCTTCGGCCCCATGAACCGCGGCCAATCCGCCTGCGCCGCCAGCGCCGACGCCATGATCACCGCACCGCACAACATCATCACAGACTTCATACGCATAGTTCACCCTTAAAAATAAGCAACACTGCCAACCACCCCGACATGACCCACGCACCGCTTGGCCGAGATTGTACCTCGCGCCAGACCTAGCTGAAACGCCCCACCTGTCCTTTTATTGCGCAGGAAATCCGAATTGATCTCGTCTAGAATCACCCGCTCTGAAAGGATTTACACATGCTACTCCGCGGCGGACTCCGCATCTTCAAACTCTTCGGCGTCCAAGTCTATCTCCACTGGACCTGGCTTCTCGCCGCCCTCCTCCTCGTCAATGTCCAATACAGCAGCAAAGAAGCCCACACCGCCACCTTCTACATCCTCCAGCTCGCCACCATCTTCCTCATCGTCCTCATCCATGAGTTCGGCCACGCACTCGCCTGCAAATCCGTCGGCGGCACCGCCAAAGAAATCGTCCTCACCCCCCTCGGCGGCATCGCCTTCGCCAAGCCCCCCGCACGCCCCGGCGCCACCCTCTGGACCATCGCCGCCGGCCCCCTCGTCAACGTCATCCTCGTCCCCATCACCGCACTCGCCGCCTACATCACCGCCGTCTTCTTCCCCGGCCCCTGGGCTGAATTCGCCCTCAACATCACCTTCATCAACCTCATGCTCCTCTTCTTCAACCTCCTCCCCATCTATCCCCTCGACGGCGGACAAATCCTCCACAGCCTCCTCTGGTTTGCCTTCGGCCAGTGGCGCAGCCTCTTCATCGCCGCCATCGTCGGCATCGCCGGCGCCGCCGGTCTCGCTGCCCTCGGCCTACTCGCCGTGCTCTTCGGCTCCAGTGGCGGCATCTGGCCCCTCCTCATCGCCATCTTCATGGGCACACAAGCACTCGGCTCACTCAACTACGCGCGGCTCCGCCTGCGCATCGCCAACACCGCACGCCGGCAGGACGCCGCCTGCCCCCACTGCGGCGCTCACCCGCCGCTCGCCGCGCTCTGGCAGTGCCGCTGCAAAGCCAAGTTCGATCTCTTCGCCACCTGGGGCGTCTGCCCCAACTGCCGCCTCAATCACCAGCAGGCCCTCTGCCTCGAGTGCTTCAAACCCTCCCCCACCCGCGACTGGTACGAAGTCGTCCGCACCCAACCCGAAACACCACCCGAGCCCACCCGCCCGCCGATCGTCATCACCCTCCCCCCCGAAACCCCTCTCCCGTGGCGCCGCCCCGAAACCCAGGCGTAATGATCTGCGCCTGTGGTTTCACTATTCACTATTCACCATTCACTATTTCCCATTCACCACCACCTTCTTCCCCTCCGGCCAAGTCGCCTCGCCCACCTCCCCGCGCACCGTCACCGTCTCCCCGCTCCGACGTATGTACACCTGCCCCGTAAACGTAAACACCATGTCCCGGTGCCGCACCCTGATCGGCTTCGGCTCCACCGCATTGTCCACAAACACATAATCCACATACCCCGGCCCCGTCACCTCAAGCCCATGTGCCTCCCCCTCCTGCCACACCTGTCGCGACGCCTCGATCCGCGGCGCATTTTTCTCATACGGCTCATGCACCACCACAAACGTCGTCCGCGCCGCCACCCGCTCAAGCGCCACCGAGATCCCACCCGTCTCCGGTTGCTTCGGCTCCTCACCCGCCTTCGGCGAGCGCGGCGCGCCCGGCTTGTAGTGCGTCGGCGTTTCAAACGCGAACACCCGCGTCCCCTCCTCCGCACCCACCACAAACAACTTCACCCCCAACTGCCGGTCATACCACGCCTTCCCCAACTGTGACTTGCTCACATCCTCCAGCACGCAGTCCTGCCGCAGCGTCACCTCCACATCCCGCTTCAACCCCTCCAGCACCCACTGCTTCGCCGGCGGCAGCTCCGGCACATTCAGCAGCGTCTTATTCAAATCCTCCGTCGGCTTAAATCCCTCCTTGTTCCCACCCACCAGCACGCCCGGCGCATGCACCAGCCAGTGATACGACCGCGGCGTCTCGCTCTTCAGCGTAAACACATCCGCCAGATATTCTCCCGTCAACACCAGCGATCGCGCCATCGTCACCCCCGGATAAATTTCCCCCGCCGCCGTCTTGGGCTGATCGCTCGACCGCACCTCCCCCGCGCCCTTCAACCCTCTAATCACTGTCGAATTCACATGCACATATTTCATCTCCGGCGCAAAATTGTGCCGCGTCGCCACCACACCCACCGGCTGCGCCTGCAAACCATCCACCACCACCCCCGCATGCCCCCGCACATGAAAATCCCACGGCCCACCGTTATACCCCGCGGAAATACACCGATTCAGATACACCGGCCGGTTGAACTGGTGATACCCCAAAATCGAAAAACAATCCGCCGTGTAATGCACGTACAACTGGGCAAACTGCAGCGCCACCGCCGGCGCTGGCGATTCCCAATACTTCGCACTCTCCTCCATCCGCAGCATCGCAAAGCCGCGCTCATTAAAAATCCGCGACGGCGCCGCCGGCGCCGTCACCTTCGCCGCATCAATCGGCGTCGCTCCCCAAAAAATCGTCGGCACATATTCCTTCTCCCCCGGCTCGCGCATCTGCGCCAAAAAATATCCCCACGGCCCATCCGGCTCACGCACATGCATCCGCTCAAACCACTGCGGAAACTGCAGCTTCGTCACCTTGTTGTCCCGATGGTCCCGCCCGTTCATGTTCGCCGCGTACCACAACTCCCACGCCCCCACCTTGCGCGACATGTTGAAGAACGGCTTTCCATCCTCCCCCACCGCCGGCGGAAATGCCCCACCCACATTCGCATGCTGAAACACCCCCAACGCATGCCCGCGCGCATCCCCCATCGCCACCCGCTCATACCGCGGCATCCCGCCAGGCAACTCCGTCCGCGGATAACCAATCCACAAATACGACTCCACATAATTCCGCAGCGTCGCCCCGCCCTTCCCCTTGTACCCCCACCCCTTCTCATTCAATCCCAACCGCTCCAGCCCATCCGCATAAATCTGAAACTCCCCGATCAGCGATGTCATCTTCGCAAACTCTTCAAAATACAATCCCCCATCCGCCAGGTAATCATCCATATAAAACTTAAAACTCGATGGCATCTGCCACGCCGCATCAATCAACTTCTCATCCTGCAACGCCACCGCCATGATGTTCGCCGACATGATCCGCGGCATCTGCATGTTCGGCAGCCAACTCGTCTGCGTGTTGCGATACGGATTATCCAACTCATGCTGAATATGCGCCTTAAATGTCTCGCGCAACTTCTCGCGCTGCTCCGGCGTCAGCGTGTCATACAACACGTCATACCGCAGCGCACTCAAATAATTCGTCGACCACCGTCGGCTATTCACCGGCGCCCCGATGAACGACAACAAAAACTTCCGCTCCTCCTCCCCCGCCTTCTCATCCCCCATCACCGCGTACCGGAACAGATTCGTAAACGCATTCTTCTCTTTCAGCGACTTCTCCAGCGACGCCTTCACCCACGGCTCACCCCCGTCGATCCGTTTCTTGATCGCCGCCGCCTCATCCTTCGTCCACAACATAAATGGATGCGCTGCCGGCTTAAGTTCCGCCTGCGCCGCCACCGCCCACCCCAGCACCACCGTCAGAAACGCGAATGTTGCCCGCATAAAGACCTCCGCCTACACAACGCCTCGCATCACACACCATTGCGGGCCGCCACGGCAAGGTCCACTCAAATCGCCAACCCGCTCCGCCACTTAAATTCTTCCCACCGCTCCCGCATCGCCTTGATGATCATCTCATCAATCTTCGCCATCCCCGCATCGTTCGCCGCCAGGTTCAGATGCGCCAGCTCCATCTTCGCCTGAAACGCCGTCTGCCCGTTCACCGTCCCCTTCACTTTAAAGTCTGACTTCGCCGCCGTGATCTCCCCCGCTTCCGCCGTGATCGTCAGCGTGTTCCCCGGCGACACAAACGTGCCGTACCGCACCCCGCGCACTTCCTTCAGCACCACCATGCTCTGCGCAAAATTATTCTGCACCCGCACCAGCCACGCCGCCGTCTGCGTCGCCGCTTCCAGCATCATCACGCCCGGCAACACCGGAAAATTCGGAAAATGATCCGCCAGGTACTCTTCCGCCATCGAAACGTTCTTCGCCATGACAATCTTCTTGCCCGGCTCCAACGCCTCCAGACGATCCACCAATACAAACTTCACGCGATCTTCCTTCACAAAGTGCGGCGGCGTTTATAGGCTCATCACGTCAATTTGACAAGCCCCCGCCCCAATCGCTTAATGGCTTAATCTCTGAATCGCTTAATGCTCCTCTAGCCGCCCACGCCGATGATATCCCAATACCCAATACCCAATAACCGAGACCCACATGCTCCCCCAACACGGCACCCTCCAGCTCTCCACCGCCCGGCTACGCCACAACCTCAACCTCTTCCGCAACGCCGCCCCACGCCTCGCCGCCACCATCAAGGCCAATGCCTACGGCCACGGCATCGACACCCTCGCCCCCCTCCTCCTCCAGCAAAACATCACCTGGGCCTGCGTCTACAACCTCCACGAAGCTCTCCACCTCGCCACGTACCCATGGCACGGCCTCCTTGTCCTCGCCCCCTTCGTCGCCTCCACCCCGCTCGATCCCGCCCTCGCCGCGCGCCTCGCCCCACCCATCCGGCTCAACCTCACCGACCTCGCCAGCGCCCGGTACCTCAGCGCCGCACTCACCAACTGCACCGCGCCCCTCCCCGTCCACATCCAGATTGATGCCGGCCTCACCCGTGCCGGTGTCGCACCCGCTGAGGCCCCCGCCCTCATCGCCGCCGTCGCCGCTCTGCCCAATCTCCACCTCGAAGGCCTCTTCGCCCACTTCTCCCACGGCGACGCGCCAAACCACCCCACCCTTCAACAACAATATGACACCCTCATGGCCGTCGCACGCCCATTCAAGCAGCGCTGGCCCCACCTCCTCGTCCATCTCCAAAACTCCGGCGGCGCTATCAACCTCCCGCATCCCTCCCTCGACATGGTCCGCCTCGGCATCGCCCTCTACGGCCTCCAACCCTCCACCTCCGACCCCATCCTCAACCTCCAGCCCATCGCCCGCGTCGTCGCCCCCATCCTCGACATCCACGCCCGACCCGCCGGCGTCGGCGTCGGCTACGGCCACACCTTCCTCACCCAACGCCACACCCGCATCGCCATCGTCCCCGTCGGCTATGCCGATGGCTACCCGCGCCAACTCTCCAACCACTGCGTCGCCCAACTCCGCGGCCGTGATGTCCCCGTCGTCGGCCGCGTCAGCATGGACCAGATCACCCTCGACGTCACCGACATTCCCGACGCCGCCATCGGCGACGAAGTCATTGTCATCTCCGACGACCCCGCCAAGCCCAACTGCCTCGACCGCATGGCCGACGCCATCGGCACCATCGGCTACGAACTCGCCACCCACCTCGGCCCCCGCCTGGCCCGCACCATCACACCCTAACAAAAATCCCACAAGTTCATCCTTGACAATCCCTAAATATATGCTAACTTATACCGTACTACAAAAATCTGTGTTCATCCGTGTCTCATCTGTGGCAAAAATTGTTTCTGGGGGGTTCTATGTTGCCGTTCACCACCCATCTCAAGACTTCACCCGTTCCAGCCCCGCCATACATGGCGAGTCTAGAGTCGTCACGCATGGCGGGCCTGCCACCAGTGACGGGCCTGGACACGCCACTGGTGGCGGGCCCGTCATCCCTGGCGGGTCAAGGCCCGTCACCGTTGGCGGGTCTCCCCCGTGGCGCCATCAAAAACGGGGTTCGAAGCCCCACACAAACCAAATCCCCCGCCTTCCCACCGCGCGATGCCACCCATGGCGGCCGTCTGTGCCTTCGTGCCTCTGTGCCTTTGTGCCTACGGTTCACGTGGCAAAACCCCGCGCGCACTATTAGACTACCCACTCTTACTCTAAAGAGGGCTTATGCACACTTCGAGATTTGCTCGGACCCGGTCCTGGGTACTAGCTCTGGCCGTGACGTTCACCGTCGCGGCAACGGTGCCGGCGCTCTACGCGCAGACCCCTCCCGCTCCCCCCACTCCCCCCGCCGCCCCCGGCGGCGTGGTCGAACGCGGCATCAATGTCGCCCTCCAGGGCCTCCCCATCCAGCGCGTCGAAGTCCTCGGCAACAGCCGCACCGAAACCAAGCTCATCCTCGACCAGGTCCGCGCCCAGGCCGGCCAGGCCTATGACCGCCGCCAGGTCGACGTCGACGTCCGCGCCATCGCCGCCCTCGACCTCTTCCTCACCGTCCGCGCAGAAGTCATCCCCACCCCCGACAACAAAGTCGTCGTCCGCTATCTCGTTGAAGAACGCCCCATCGTCACCGCCGTCGAAATCACCGGCAACCGCCGCCTCAAAGACGAAGACATCCGCGACATGCTCCTCACCCGCGTCGGCCAGGGCATCGACCAGTTCTCCATCAACACCGACATCAAAGCCATCGAAGACCAGTACCGCAAAGACGGCTACGGCCAGGTCTCCGTCGAAGTCGACCAGGAAGCACTCAAGACCGGCGTCGTCCGCTACAAAATCACCGAAGGCCCCCGCTCCCGCATCCGCAAGGTCAACTTCGAAGGCAACACCGCCATCAAGACCGATGCCCTCAAGTGGAAGATTTCCACCAAGCGCTACTTCTGGTTCTTCCAAAAAGGCCTCGTTAACGAAGATACCCTCGCCGCCGACCTCCAGGTGATCCGCGAGCAATACCAGAAAAAGGGCTACCTCGACGCCCGCGCCAACTACGTGCTCGACTACAGCGCCGACAAAAATGATGTCACCGTGCGCTTCATCGTCAACGAAGGCCCCCGCTACAAGATCCGCAACCTCAACATCACGGGCAACGAGGTCTTCTCCACCGGCGAGCTGCTCGACGAATTCAACCTCCGCTCCGGCGACTGGGCCCAGCGCGACCGCGTCGAACTCATGCAGAAGAAAATCGAAGACAAGTACGGCGCCAACGGCTACATCTACCGCGTCGTCGAAACCCGCAGCGCCTACACCGATGAGCCCGGCGTCGTCGACCTCAACATCGCCATCACCGAAGGCAAGCCCTACACCGTCGGCCGCGTCATCGTCCGTGGCAACCCCAACATCCAGGACCGCGTCATCCGCCGCCAGGTCCGCATTTACCCCGACCAGACCTACGACCTCACCCTTGTCAAAAAATCCATCGACCGCCTCCGGGCCGTGCGCGTCTTCGGCGATGTGAAGATCACTCCCATCGGCGATGCCCCCGAATCACGCGACGCCCTCGTCGAAGTGCAGGAAGGCCAGACCGGCCGCTTCCTCATCGGCGCCGGTGTCAGCACCAACGCCGGTCTCGTCGGCCAGATCAGCCTCGAACAGAACAACTTCGACATCACCAACCCGCCCCGCACCTGGGACGAGTTCACCAGCGGCCAGTCCTTCAAAGGCGCCGGCCAGTTCTTCCGCATCCTGCTTGAACCCGGCACCGAGTTCCAGCGCTACCGCGTCACCTTCGAAGAACCTTACCTCTTCGACTCCCCCTACTCCTTCGGCAACGACTTCTACTACTTCACCCGCGCCCGCGAAAGCTGGGACGAACGCCGCATCGGCGACGTCATCACCCTCGGCCGCCGCTTCGGCGACATCTGGTCCGCCTCCGTCGCCTTCCGTGCTGAACAGGTCGAAATCCGCAACCCCGAAGACACCAACCAGAACGGCATCACCGACGCGAACTACTTCCTCGACGGCGTCGGCCCCTTCAACGACACCGCCCAGGAAATCCTCGACCAGACTGGCAGCCACTTCCTCACCTCGATCAAGCCCGCCATCGCCCGCGACACCACTGACTCCCGCATCTTCCCCACCACCGGCTCGCGGTTCTCCTTCTCGTGGGAACAGTACGGCCTCCTCGGCGGCGACCTCGAGTTCTCCAAGCTCGTCTTCAAATACGACTACTTCACCTGGGTTGCGGAAGACATCTTTGAACGCAAAACCGTCCTCAGCTTCCGCAACGAAGTCGGCCTCATCCCCTTCGGCGAATCACAGTTCTATGAACGCTTCTACGCTGGCGGCATCGGCTCAATCCGCGGCTTCGAGTTCCGCGGCGTCTCGCCCCGCAGCGGACCCCTCAACGACCCCGTCGGCGGCGACTTCTCCTGGGTCAGCACCATCGAACTCAACTTCCCCATCTGGGAAAACATCCTCCGCGGCGTGGTCTTCACCGACTTCGGCACCGTCGAAGACGACATCACCATCAGCGGCATCCGCGCCTCCGTCGGTGCGGGCGTACGCCTGACCATCCCATTCTTCGGACAATTGCCCCTCGCTCTCGATGTGGCCGTGCCCATCGCCAAGCAGGACGGCGACCAGACGCAGCTTCTGTCCTTCTCCCTCGGCATCCCCTTCTAAAAAAAACGAATACGAAAGGAACTGTTAATGAAACTCAATCACCTGCTCACCGCCGCGACGCTTAGCGCAGCCCTGCTTATCGGCGGCATCACGCTCACCGCGCAGACGCCCGCCGCCGCGCCGCCCCCGACCAAGCTGGCCGTGGTCAACATCGTCGATGTCTTCAACCGCTCCAACATGAAGATCGACGGCGACACGCAGCTCGAGAACCTCTCCAAGGACCTGCAGGACCAGCGGCGAAAGATGCAGGCCAAGGTCGATGAGCTTGGCAAAACCATCGAAGAGCTCAAGAAAGATTCGCCCGACTACAAGGTCCTCAGCGAAGACCTGATGAAAAAGGCCATGGAACTGCAGGCCTTCAGCCAGTACACCGAGCAGAAGCTGCTGCTCGAACAGCGCCTGATGACCGCCAAGATCTACCGCGCGATCAATGACACCATTGCCAACTACTCCCGCGCTAACGGCGTCGCCCTCGTGCTCGTGTCCGACTCGCCTGAAATTGCCGGCGCCCGCAACCAGGCCGAACTGCTCAGCCGCATCACCAACCGCAAGGTCATCTACGCCCACGAGCAGCTCGACATCACCCGCGCCATCACCGAGAAAATGAACACCGACTTCAAGCTAGGCACCACCGGCACCGGCGTCGCGCCGAAATAATGCCGCCAGGTGGTAACAGGTCTGAGGGGAGGGAACACAATGAGTAGATCACTTCGCAAGACCGGCCCAGAACGTGCCGGTCTTCGCTTTTTTGCCATCGACAAAAGTCGTAAACGTGCCCGCCGCCCACTTGCCGACGACCACGCCCTGCACGTCAAACGTGTACGAGGTCGCCTTGCCGCCGGCAGTGACGGTGATCGCCGGCATCGCTGCAAAGTTGGTATCGGTGATCTTCACCGTCCCGCCATCCACCGTGCCGGCCAGTTTGGTGTGGTTGTTCGAGATCTTCCCGCCCGTGATCTTCTCACCATCCACCTGAAACGACATGAACACGCGATTCGACCACTCATTGCCGCCAACAAGGGCGTTCTCCAGCTTCAGCGTGATGCTCGTCGGCTTCGCTTCCGTCTTCACATCGGTCGTGCCGTTGACGATGCCATCACGGACACGCGTGTCGAAGCTGAAGCCGCCCGACCACTCACCCTGAACGGCGCGGGCGTTGACGTTGATCGTGCCACGGATGGCCTTGCCGTCCTTGGGTTGCCATGGATCGGGATTCACCGTGACGCTGACCGCTCCGGTGATCGTGTCGCCGTCAATCTTGATTGCCGAAGCATCAACCGTGTGCGTCGCATTGTTAAAGTTGGGCGTGGTGCCAAATGCCGACACAACGCGGCGATCTTTCGTTGCGAGGTGGAGTTTGAGGTAGCCGCCCGGCCCGACGGCATCGTGCAGCGTAAGCGTGATGATGGCATTGTCCGGCGACACCGGCGCCTCGATGATGCCGACCACGCGGCCGCTGCCGGCATCTTTGCCACCTTCGCGCTGCGTGATCGTGCCGAACAGCCGCGGACCAATCGCAAACGACTGCAGCGCGAGATCGGCCTCCTTGATCTCGCCGCCTTGCGGGCGAATCTTGGTGTTCATGCTGCCGCCGATGCCGCGGCGTTGCGTCACCAGCGAATAACCATCGATAAGCACCGCAAAGCTCGTATCCGTCAGCGACCCATGCGGTTCAATGCGTGGCAACTCCACTTTCGCCTTCGTCACGGCCATCGCCAACGTGGCCCAATGAGTCTTGCCGGGCTTGTCGAGCGAGAGAAGGTTCTGGCAGTCAAACGTCACCCGGCCGCTGTCGGGTGTCTGCAGTTCCTTGAGCGCAGCGTTGAGGGCTTTGTCGTTCTGCTTCACGACAACGGTGCCCGCCTTCAGATCCGCAATCACCTGCAGACCGAGCGTCAGCGGTTCCTTCGGGTTCCAGCCATCGGAACCAATGGTGATCGTCATCGGCCCATCGATTGCCTCATTGCCGACTTTGGCCTTGGTAAAATCAACGTCGTGCCACGTGCGGTTGAAGCCCGGCGTCAGCGCGGCCGCCGTCTGAAAATCGCCGGTGCGCACGTACAGCTCAAGCTTCTTGCCCGCCACCGGCAGATCATCAACCGTGATCACGACATCTTTCGCATGGGCATTCATGACCATCAGCAGTACACCCAACAGGCCGGCAGCGAGTTTCATGATTGCTCCTCAACTACGTCCCCCCAAGCAGAACGCCCGGGGTCACTGATCATTTCATCGCGAGACTCGAGCGGTTAACGTATGTGCCAGGTTTCTGGCGGAGATCAAATGACGTCATTAAACGGATTCTCTGATGTGCGCGGTGCTGCTGGCTTCTACCGCGTTGGCAAAGACGGCCGCGGGCGCTGGTGGTTTATCACGCCGGAGGGCTCGCCCATGTTCTATCGCGGCGTGACCTCGGCCAATCGCTCCGGCAAGGCCGGCGGCCGGCGCGCCGCTCCGGGCGAATACACCAAGTTCGTCAACGCCAAGTACGGCACCGATGCCAAACCGTGGGTGCAAAGCGTCATCAACCGCCTGAAGAGCTGGCAGTTCAACGCCCTGGGCGCCTGGTGTGAAGACACGCTCTTCGAGGCCGGCCTGCCCTACACCGATATTCTGGACCTGCAGTATGAGGCACCGCTCATCAACACATCGGGCATCCGGGTGCCCGACGTCTTCGACGAGTTCTGGCTTGAGAATCTCGACCGCGTCGCCCGCACCTATTGTGCCCCGCGCCGTAACAGCAAGTCGTTCATCGGCTATTTCACCGACAACGAGCTGGGCTGGGGCGCACCGCTGGAAGAACAAGCCTGGGGCGGCATCGACATCACCGGAGGCCGGCAGCAGCGCATCTATCTCCTGCAGGCGTGCCTCAGTCTGCCCGCCGATCGCGGCGCACACCAGGCAGCGTGGAAGTTCGCGGAACAACGCCATGGCTCGCTCGAGAACATCGCCCGCGCCTACGGCCTCGTGCTCACCAGCAGACAGGACGTAGCCTCGCTGACCAATGAAGGCCAGGCCATTAACACCGCAGCATACGGCGAAGACCTCAAGGCATTCATCTTTGAGTTTGCCAAGCGCTACTTTGAGACTACCGCCGAAGCGATCAAGCGCCACGACCCGAATCACCTGATTCTGGGCTGCCGTTTTGGCGCGCCGCCGGGACCCGACGTCTTCCGGGCCTGCACCCCGGCCGTGATGGACGTTCTTTGTGCCAACAACTACCGCGTGGACATGAGCCTGCGTGTGGACGAATACCACCGCCCCACCGGCCTGCCGGTCTTGATTGGCGAGTACGCCTGGTGCTCGGGCTATTTCACCGAGGAACGCATCACCGAGAACCTGCCGTCGGAGCTCGTCCTCCCCGGCGCAGACAAACTGCCCCGCATGCATGCCCGGGCCAAGTGGGGCGTGCCGCGCGCCGCCGCCAACCCGGCTCTGGTGGGTTACACGTGGTATCGCTGGGTCGATCACCCCGGCCACAAGTACCCGGACAACTACGGCCTGGTCACTTACAAGGACGAGGAGAACACGCACCACACCGCACTGGTGACAGCGCTGAACGCACAGTTGGAGGCCCTGCATGCGGGCGCATGATGCATCGCGTGAGGGCGGACTCGCTCATATAATGCCGCCGTGCTGAGTTTCCTGTTCTGGCGTCTGTTGCAGTCGGTCGGCGTCTTGTGGGTCGTGTACACGCTCACGTTCGTCCTGCTGATGCTTGCGCCGGGCGATCCCTTCATCGGCGAGAAGAAGCCGCCCCCCTCGGTCCGCGAAGCCATCGCCAAGCGCTACGGCCTGGAGTTTCTCGCCTACTCCCCCGAAAGACGCGCCGCGATGTCCAGAGGCGAACAACTCGCCGCCGTCACCGGCGCCTACGTGCTCTACGGCGGCAACTTACTGCGCTTCGACCTCGGCCCCACACTCGCCTACGAGAACTGGACCGTCAACGATGTCATCGCCTCGAGCCTCCCGGTTTCCGTTGCGCTCGGATCGTTTGCCCTGCTCATCGCGCTCTGGCTCGGCGTCATCGCCGGCACGATCGGCGCGGTCTTCAAGGGCAAGTGGCCCGATATGGGCCTCACCGTGATGACGCTCTTTGGCGTCTCGCTGCCGACGTTCGTAACCGGGTCGCTGCTGATCATGCTGTTCGCCGTCTATTGGCCCGTGCTGCCATCAGGCGGCTGGGGGCGCGTGTCGCAGTTGATCCTGCCCGCGACGACGCTGGCGTTGTTCTTTATGGCGTACATCGCCCGGCTCACGCGGGTCAGCGTACTCGATGTCATCAGCGCCGATTTCATCCGCACCGCCCGGGCAAAGGGGCTCTCGCCCACACGCGTCGTGACTCACCATGTGCTGCGCAACGCCACGCTGCCGGTACTCAGCTATATCGGCCCCGCCGCGGCCACGGTGCTCACAGGTTCGTTCGTCGTTGAAAGGCTCTTCGCGATACCGGGCCTCGGCACGCACTTCATCGCGGCATGTCTTTACCCGGACTTGCCGCTGGTGCTGGGCGCGGTCATGGTTTATACCGCATTGGTCGTGGCATTTAACTTGCTGGTCGATATCGCTTACGCCTTCGTCGATCCGCGGATCAGACTATGACACGTGATGAGGACAACCGCATGAAACGCATGCTCGCCTGTTTGATCGCCAGTGTTGCGATTGCCGGCACCGCCTACGCCACGGAAGAAGACGATGCCCGGGCGGCGGCGACGAAGTTCTGGAACGCCTTGGGCGATCAGGACGTTGCCGCGTTGAAAGAATCCACGCACGTGCAGGATGAGAAACTCAAGCGCGGCTTCGAGTTGTATCTCCGCCGCATTGCCGCGGAGAAATCACTCCGTGAGGAAGGCAAGAAGCGTTTTGCCGCTGAGGGCGAGCGGCTGGGCTTCAGCGACAACGGCAATCTCAAGCGTCTCGCCGAGGCGGGCATTCAGCTGTTGAAGCAAACGCCGCTGACGGTGGAAGGCGAGAAGCGTCGCCTGGTGATCAAATCGCCCGAGACCAAGCCGGGGCAACCGGCACAGGGGCTGTGGCTCGACTTGTCGACATCGCTGGTGAAGAAGGACGATACTTGGCGCGTGCTGCTCGACGACCTGACGCCGCCGTTGCTTTTTGGCATCAAGACCATGGCGACGCGACCCGATGCGGAACGCGTGATGATCGAGGCACGCGAGCAGACGCTGGCCGACCTGAAGGCGGGCAAGTTCGCATCAGCGACTGAAGCAGCGCAAGCACAGGCGCAACGGGAGAAGGCAGGCCTCGAGGCGCTGCGCGCAGCCCGGACGCAACCGGCAACAGCGCCGGCCACGCGTCCGCAGAAGTGAACAAGGAAGGTTTTCATGCAACGGCAAGATGCAGATGGCGTGGTGATCGTGTGCGACTTTTGTCGGCGCGACTGGGACGGCGCAGAGGCCATGATCGAAGGGCACCTCGGGTCGGTCATTTGCCTGAGTTGCCTGAAGAAGGCGCTCGACACGCAAGCGCCGCTTTCGGGCAAGTTCAAATGCACGATGTGCCAGCGGTTCAACATGCCGCCGGAAATGCCGCGCTATCACAGTGAAGTGGCCCCCACCGAAGCGATCATCTGCCAGGAATGCCTGTACCAGGCAGCGGGAGCGTTCAGCAAGAATCCTGACGTGGAGTGGAAGTGGCAGCGGGAGAACTATCCGCCGGCGTTCAAGGGCTGAGTCGCTTACTTGGAGCCGGAGTCGAGCAACATTTCGTCAAGATCCGGCGCGGTGCCGAAGGTATTGAGCGCGTCCGAATAGCGGTAATAGACTTCGAGGCAAAGGGCGCCCAGTGCCGTCGTATAGACGCGGCCGCCGTGCTTCGCCCAGCGATCGCCTATAGGGTCCCATGAGCCGGCGTTGTCGCCGTCTTTGGCCTGATTTTCCAGCAGCATGTCGCGCGTTTTCTGCGACCACCAGAGGCGATGCTCGCCGCCCATGTTGTGCATGGCGTAGCTGGCGTAGTACCAGTAGTAGAAGTTTTTGTCGCGCCACGTCGGCGGGTCTTTGCGCAGGAGGTCCGATCCGCGGACAAGCACCGGGGCCTTGATACCCGTGCCGTTCACCTGGCGGATCAGCATGCCCGCGGCAACCAGCGCTGTTGAGCCGTGAGTCTCGCTGCCCTTGGCCATGTAGCCGACCTTGCCGCTGGTGTTCGGGCCGCCGCCTTCGTCCGTCACGGTGTCGAGATACATGAGGCTCTGCGAGAGTGTGGTCGATTTGTATGGAACGCCGGCCATCTTAGCGGTCTTCAGGGCCTGCACAAACCACGCCGTCACCGATGTATCCGATGCTTCGCTGTTGGGCGTGTAGCGCCAACCGCCATCAGCATTGACGGCCACCTGGCAGAACTCAATGGCCTTGGTCGCCGCCTTAAGCACGCGCTCATCCTTGGCGCGGCCGTAGCTTTCGCACAAGGCGATCGTGCAGATCGAATGGGTGTAGAGATTGTTGCCCTTCTGCGCGATGAGGCCCTTGGCGTTCTGGTTCTTGATGATGTAATCGATGGCGCGGGTCACGTTGCGGCGGTATTCGCCGCGGGCGGTGGTGTTGCCGCCGCCCATGAGCGCGAGCGTGGCGAGGGCCGTGCTGGCGAGGTTGCCGGACTCCTCGCCATCGTACTTTTCGCACAGCCAGGCGCCTGACGCATCCTGGTGCATGGCCAGCCAATGCAGGGCGCTGTCCACGGCCGAGCGTGCCCGGATGGTGCCGGAGCGGTCCATCGTGCGGAAGAAATCGCCCGTGCCGAAGAGGTTGATCGACATGGGCCCAAGTTTGCCGGTCGTCGGTGCGTCCTGGTCGCCGAAGGCCTTGGGCAGCATCTTGGTTGGGCGGCCGGCACGCGGCGCAGCGTTGATGTGACTGACAATCAGGCGGTCGCGCGGCGAGGGGTTGTCGTATTTGAAAATGTCCGCCGGGGCCAAGGTATCAACGGCGATGGGATTGATCGCGTAGGTCGTTGTTTCGGAAACCTGCGTGATCTCGAGCGGCGCATCGGGCGTATCGACCATCGTGGTGCCGCCGATTTCGATCTTCTCGGTGTTGAACTCCACTTGCTTGGACTTGATGACCTCGGTCTGCGTAACCACCTCGGTGGGGTTCTCGCTGATCTGAATGTTGGGCCGTTCTTCGCGGATCACATTCTGCGGCAAGGCGTCGATGGCTTCGGTCGGGCGTTCCTTGGTGAATTGGCGTACCGGGTCGCGAAGATCAAACTTCTCGGTGTTGTGCTCGGCCAGCGAGAATTGAAATTCCTCGGGCTTGGCCTTCGTCTCGTTGGGCTTGGTGGCCAAACGCCAGGCCATAGCCCCGCCGATGCCGGCAATGGCCACGATCAGCCCGACCGCGACGGCGCGCTTGTCGATGATCGAGTCCTGCACGCCGACGCGCTCGATATCCGCCTGATGTTTGATTTTGCTCGCCATGACCATTCTCTTTCTCAAACACGCGGCTCAGGGGCCCGTATCTTCCTTGACCTCAACCGTGGCGGAGACCTTGGTAATGCCTGCCTGCGCCGCAGCGCTCATCACGGCGGCAATCTGGTCCCACTTCACGTTGCGGTCACCGCGAATCACGACTTCGTTGGCCACGCCGGTTGCCTTCATCTTCGAAAGCACCTGCGGCAGCGCGTGCACGGTCATGAAGTTGTTGTTGATGTGAAAATCAGCTCCGCCGCCAGGCTTGTAGCGCACGTTGACGATCACTGGCGGCGCCGGCGGCTGAACCACCTTCACGGCTTTGCCCTGCGTGGGCAGATTAATCGAGATGTCCTGCTCCAACGCCTCAACCGTGGCTGAGGTGACAAGCAGAAACAAGATGATGGCAAAGATGGCATCGACCATGGGGGTCATGTCGATGTGCATCTGTTCATCAGCTTCGCGGGCGAATTTCATACTTCGTCCTCGTCATCGGCCACGACCTTACGTTTCGCGGGAGTGACCCGCACGACGGGTTCTTCTTCGTCAGGTTCGGGCACGGCGGTGGCGGCGTGGCCGTTGCCTTCGCTCGACCGCTTGATGAGCGCGAGGCGATGCATGAACTGCTCTGCGAGCATCTCGGTTTCAGAGATGATGCCCTGCAACCGGGAGTTGAAGATGAAATAAAGGAATAGCGAGGGAATCGCCACGATGAGCGCCATGGCGGTGGCGAAGAGTTTCACGCGAATACCTGCGGCGAGTGCGGCGGCTTTGGCAGCGCCCGTCTGACCGGCCACGGCCTCAAACACGATCACCATGCCGACGATCGTTCCGAGCAACCCGAGCAGCGGCGCGGCCACCGAGATCAGGTTGAGCAGTTTGACCGGCAGCCGCAGGCGATGGACCTGGGCCGAAACAAAGATCTCGGTGCGTTCCTTGATGTCTTCGAGCGAGGAGGTCTTGAAGCGCTCGGTCATGGCGCGCACGGCGAAGGGCAGCAAGCCGCGCTCGTTGAGGGCGAGTTCACGAACGCCCTTGATGTCACCGGCTTTGAGACGCTCGCGGCACTGGGCCACAAACGCCGGCGGGATCTGCCGGCGGTAACGGTACACCCACACACCGTTGGCCCCCAGGATGATGGTCAGCAGGCCGAGCACCGCGATGGGATGCAGGAACGGCCCGCCCTGGCGGTAGAGGTCCAGCAGCGTGATGCGGCGGACGATGGGGTCAGGCCCGCCGCCCTGCACGCGCTTGAGCTTGTCGGTGGGATCGGCGGCGCCATGGATGCGTTTCAGGCTTAGCCGGGCGTAGTTCGACGCTTTGTCAGTAGCACCCGCCACCTGAAACTGCGTCTTCTCGCCGGGCGTATCGGTCGAGTAGATATCGCCGACGTTGATCGTCGTGCCGTCGCTCGACGTGATGAATTCGAATTCCTTGCCGTCGCCGGGCGGCAGGTCATCGCCGCCAACGATGGCCTTCCTGTCGTTCTGGCCGAGCAGGTTCGAAACATCCAACGGCTTTTCCTGCGCCAGTGCCGCCGAGGCGCACAGCGTGATGGCCGCAAGCCATCCACATAAGGTTCGAAGACGCATAAGACCCCTTTCCGTATCCAGCAATGCTTAGTTCTTCTTGCCGCTCTTGAGGCGGGCTCTTTCAATATCTGCGCGAATGGCCTTGGCTTCGTCGAGGAGCGCGCGGTCGGCGTTCTCCGCGAAGTCGCGATCGATGCGATCGAGGAAGGTCATCGCTTTGTCATCCTGCTTGAGCGTTCGAAACGCCTTGGCGGCGGCCAGACACGCCTTGTCGCGGGCGTAAATGCTGACCGATTTTTCGAACTGCGTGGCGGCTTTCTGCGGATCGTTGCCGCGCAGGCTTGCCAACCCAAGTTGGTACCACGCATCGGCCTTCACATCCTCAAAGGTGTCGCCCTCGGCCAGGTTGCGGAAGATCGGCACGGCGTCGGCCGGCTTGTCTTGTGCGGACAGGCCCATCGCGTAGGTCAGGTCCATCTTGGGCCGACGGTTTGACCGCGGCCAGACCTTGATGAAATTGCGATAGACGAGTGTGAGATCATCCCACTGCCGGGTCTCGACGAGAGCTTGCGCAGCAAAGGTGTGGGCTTCTTCGGCCGCTTCGTGGTTGGGGTACTCGCGGATCAGTGCCAGCAGCAGCGGCGCGGCGTTGGAGTATTCGCGCAGCTTGAACGCGCTCTGGCCGGCCATGAACAAGGCCCGCTCGCGGAAGTTGTTGAACTTGAGCGCGGGATCATCAAGGAAGGGACGCAGCGTGACGACGCATCGGGCGTAGTCCTGCTTGCGCCACATCTGGAAGCCCAGCGCGTAACGAATCTCGGCGGTGTTGAAGTCCTTCGGCGGCGGCATGCGAATGCCATCCCAGTTGCCACTCTTGGTGCGAATGCGCTCAGAGGAGGGCACGGGGATCGGCCGGCCCTTCGCGTCGAGTTTGTTTGAACCATACTCATCGAGCAGCGTGGCATAGGCGTCGGTCGCAACGTCCCACAGTTCGGCCTTGCCCGCGTGATAGCCGAGGAGTTTCAGCGAGCTGATGCGGAACTTGTCGTCGCGCAGCCCGGTGAGATAAGGCTTGTACGCTTCGACCAGGCGGGTCGGGCTCTTGAGCGTGATGTACTCGCGGCCGAGGGCGTAGCGTGCGATCGACAGTTGCGGATCGGGCGGAATGTCTTCGTTGCGTTTGTTGTTGCGTTGGCGCGGTGCGAACAGCTCGAGGTATGTGCGGAAGCAATGCGCGGCCAGTTCGTTATCGCCGGCCTCGCTGAAGGCTTGGCCGCTGCGCATGACCGCCATGCGCACATACTCCTGCATGGCCTCGTAGCGTTCGCTGTCGTTGTTTACCCACGGGTGATACTTCTTCGAAAAATCTTTGGCTTCGAAATCGAGCGAGGTGTTCACCACTTTCTGCCACATCGCGGTGGCGAACTTGCGTTTCGCCTCTTTGCTTTCGCCGGCCTTGCCTTTGGCCAGTTCAAGCGCGAGGTGGTATTGCGCCTCGGGCATGTAGCGGTTCTGCACCGGGAAGTTCTTGACCATCCAGGTGTAGGCCTTCGCCGTGTTCTGTTCATGCCCCTGCAGATACCAGCAATGGGCGATCCGCACGGCTGCCTCGTAGAGTTGTTCGGTCGGTTCATCAATCGCCTTGGGCCGGTATGGTGCGTCGACGATATCGCCCTCGCTGTCCTGCTTAGGGCCGTAGATCTTGATAAAGTCGGCATAGTGCTTCGCCGCGGCGGAGAAGTCCTTCTTGATGAAATACAACTCGCCCATGTAGAACTTCGCAGCGCGGCCCATGTCGGAGAGGGCGCCCTTCTCGTCGATGATCTTCTGGGCCGTTTCGAGGGCTGACTGCACGGCATCTTTGTTGTCCGCGCGGGTCAGCATCGCCTTCAGGTACTCGGTCGCCTTGGCGTTGGCGGCCTTGTCGTCCGGCTGTTCGTCCACCTTTTTCTTGGTGAGTGCAAACAACTCCGCATACGCCTTGCGGGCACGCGGTGTATCGCTGAAGCGCTCAGCCGCAAGAGCAATATTCTCCAGGCAGGTGATGCGGTTGGCGACGTTGTCCTTGCCAACAACGAGCGCCTTCTCAAACGCAGCGACGGCCTTTTCGTATTGGGCCTTGGTGTTGCCGTTGCCATAGCAGATGCCCGTTTGCTGCAGGATGTAAAGATCGAGCCCGTCGGTCGCCAGCACGTCGGGTTTGTAGGTGGTCAGCAATTTCTCATACTCAGGGCCGAGCACTGACACGTCGCCGCGGCCGCGCATTGCCTCATGAAACCGGCGATCGAGGAGATAGACCTCAGCCTCCGCTGCGATCGTTGTGCCGACGTTCTCGGCAACTTTCTTGCGGACGGCCTCAATGTCGGCCTGACTCAACGCCATCGCGTTGTCGAACTGTTTGAGTTCGTTCTGGCAGGCCATGATGCGGCCAAGAATGTTGATCTTGGTGCCCAGGTTGCGGAGTTGCAGGTAATACTCGAGCGCGACCTGGTACTTCTTCTGCGCGAAATAGTGCTCCGCCAGGTTGAACCAGCAGGTCTCGAGAATCAGGCCGCGACGCTCGCCATCCGTCTCCCGTGCGAGTACCGCTGCATCTTCATACTTTTGCATCGCCAGCGGCGTGTTGTTGAGTTCGCCGCGGTAAAGCTCCGCCGCCTGCGCCAGTGCATCAGCCGCAATCAGCTTGTTCGTGGCGCGTGCGGCCTTGGCCACTTCTTCAAAGGCTTCGGCCGCCTTCTTCGCGTCCTTCTGGTCCTTGTGACACACCGCGAGCAGGTAGCGTGCAGCGAGTGCCTCGGGTGATTTGGGATACGCTTCGCCCAGTTGGCCACAGAGGGCAATGGTCTTGTCGATCTTGCCGGCCTTGCGATACGCATCGGCCAGTCGCAGCATCAACTCAGGCAGATGCTCGCTCTTGGGGTAGATCTGGGCCATGTCCTGCAGGGCCAGCACGGCGTTGTCGAACTTCTCGGCACGCAGCCAGAGCAGCACCAGCTTGTACGCGGCGGTCTCGGCCAGGGGGCTGTCCTTCTTGCGTTTCAGCAGGTTGAACTTCGCTGCGGCATCATCAAATTTGTCCTGCAGGGCGTACCAGCCGGCGCACAGATTGAGCGCTTCGTCCTCGTTGAGGCCGGCCCCTTCGGCGAGCAGTTTCTCATACGCATCCGCAGCGTTCTTGTAGTCCTTGAGGCTCGCATACAACCTGCCCAGCAGGAAGAGCGCTTCGGGCTTGTTGCGAAAACTCTTGCGGTCCGCATTGAGCACAACCTTGAGCTTCTCAACCGCGGGCTCGGCAAGGCCCAGACTATCGAGGCACTTGGCCTGGCGGTACAGGGCCTCGTTGCGTTGCGAATGATCACTGAACTTCGTCAGGTATTCTTCGTAAACCTTCACCGCATCCTGGTCGTTGCCAGCCTTCTCCAGGCGCTGCGCTTCCTGCAGCAACTCCTCCGCCGAGGCGGCGAACAGCGGCGATGCGGCGAGCATCGTGGCGATTGAAAGTGCGACGGCGATTCGACGCATATCACGGCACCTCGGTTGAACGGGTGGTGGCGTTGGTCCAGACCGGGCGAGCCTTGGCCTTCTCGACATAGGGCGAGAGCGGGTAACGCTCCACCAGTTGGCTGTAACGCTCCAGGGCGCGGTCGGGGCGGTTGATCTGCTCGAGCGCCAGGCCAAGGGCGTAAAGACAACGCACATTGGTCTCGGCCGCACGCACGCTCAGCATGGCTACCTCGAAGATCTCGCGGGCCTTGTTCGCCTCGCCGCCAGCCAGCAGCAACTCACCGAGCCGGTACGATGCATCACCACTGATAAACTCGTCGGGACAAACGGTCGCCCCCTGGAAGTTGGCCGCAGCCTCGCCCTTGCGGCCCTGGCCCAACTCGATCAAACCCCGGGTGTAATAGATCATGCTGATGCGATAGACGTCCGCGCCGCTCATGTCGCGGCGCTGGACATCTGACAATCTCTCATAGCCAAGCAGCGTCTTCTCGTGTTCAATCGGCAACGCGGCGAGCTTGCCGCGCAGGCCGTCGATACCCAGGCCGATCATCACATAACCGAACTTGCGGTTGGCGTCAGGCTCGTCCTTAGCCAATGCGGCGAAGTTCACAGCTGCATCGTCCAACTTGTTCTCGCGGAACTGCGACTTGGCAAGGCCATCACGGGCGGCCAATACTTCGCCTTGCTCGCGTGCCACATCGAGGCACGCTTTGAATGCCTCGGCAGCCTTGGCGTAGTTGGCCATGTCGTACTGCAGTGTTGCCAATTCGTAATCGAGCCGGCGGCGCTCCGCATCATCGGCGGCAGTCTTCTTGAGGTTTTCGAGCAGCGTCACCACTTTGCCGAACTGCTTCAAGTTGCGGTAGATGCCGATCATCATCGTCTGCACATCACGCCGGCGCGGCGACTGCGGATAGCGATCGACCAGCAGTTGGCAATTCTCAATGGCCTGGTCCATCGAGCCTTCGCGTTCATAGACGTTGGCGAGGCGAAAGATCGCCCGCTCTGCCGTGTCGGGGTTGAGGTTCTCCACCTTCACGGCGAGGCCAAACTTTTCGACGCTCTCGGCCAGCACATCCAGCAGCGAGGTCTTGCTGAACTTGCCATCGCTGCCGTACGTAAACCTCGCCGTCGCAAGTGCGGCCGAGTCCTCCAGCCTGACGCGAACGTGCCCCTTCGTGCGAATCAACTCCGCAAGTTGCTCGATGCCCGCGTCCTTCAGCTCGCCCGTCTGCGGTTCGCCGAGGGCCACATAGGAATCGTTGGACAACAACGCGCGAATCTCTTCGCGTGTCGGCGGCTTCTGGCCGTCCTTCAAACGCGACAGCACCAGTCGTTCCTCAGCCGCACGGGCATAGAATCCCGTCGCCTCGCGGTAGTTCTTTTCGTTCTCCAGCGCCCAACCCACCCAGAAGCACGCCTGCTGGTAATAGGCGTTCGACTCGCTGTCGAAGTTCTTGAGGTACTGCCGCAACGCGCCCTTCATCCGGGTGTAGTCCTTGATGCTGTAGAAATTCAGCGCCATCGCGATCAGTGATTTTTCCCAGTAGATGCTCTTGGGGTCGAGCGACCAGATCTTGCCGAAAGCCTCGTTCGCTCGATTGAAATACTGCGGTGCCAACTCCGTGCGTGCGATACGATAGCGTAGATCAACCTGTGCCAGCGATGCTTCCAGCACTTCGGCACAGGTCGAACGGTCGCCATAGTTATCCGGACGGCGAATCTCCGTTGCCAGCTTTGCCGTCTTGTCGATGCCATCTGCCCACGTGATGCGCACGCCGGCGTTCTGCTCGACGCGCTCGATCACGTTGAACAGGATCGCACCCGGCGCCTGGCCACGGGCCGTCTTGCCCGCAGAAAAACGCATCTGGCCGAAGTTGGCCTGCATAGGCTTGAACCGCGTGCCCATCGTCTTGGCATCGAAGATTTCCAGCGTCTTGAGCTTCGCACCTTCGGGGTCCTCGGGATCGACGCCCGGTTGCGCGATTGTCGCCGCGTTGCCGGTGAGACCCGCATCCACTTCCACGCGATAGGCGTTGAGGTCCAGAATCGCCGCGAGCAAATCGGCCCCGGTGGTCGGCCCATTCTTCAGCGTCACGCGCTTGTCATCCAGCACATTGGCGACAGAGCCACGACCTGATGCGAAGACGAATGGCACACCGCTGGCCTTGGAATACGCGACCAGGGCGTCGCGCCCGCTAATGTTTTTCCCGTCGCTGGGCCATTTCACGTCAACCTTGCGTTGTAGCGGTCCATAATTGCGCACAAAACTGTCGCCGAGCGCCAGCGCCGACTTGGGTTCGATCAGCACGCTGAAGGCTGTGGCATTCTGACTCTGCGCCGCATCCTGCCCCGCCCGCGACCACATCGACCCGGCCGCAAACCAGAGCCGGATCTGGTCCTCGGGCGGCAACTGCTTGGCACTCTCCGCGATCGTCACATACGTCCGGGCTGATTCAACCACCTTGCCTTGCTCGCGCAGCCACTCGGCAATGTCGAGGCCCACCCGCTGAAACTGCGGCTCCTGGCCATACTTTTCCGCGAGCTCATTAAAACTGCGCGACGCTTCGTCGCGTGATTCCTGCTTATCGGATTTGAACTTCGCCTCCAGCAGCGACAGATCAATCCCGCGCACCAGCTCGGCATTCTTCGCGTTTACCTGCGCCTTCGCCGCCGCGAGAAAATCAGCCGCACGCTCAGCCTTGGCCCCCTTCACAAACTTGCCGGCCTCGCCGTCGGTCTGGCCGACGCTCGCGAGTTCGGCCCGACCGCGTAGGTAGTTTGTCTCCGCCAGGATCGCACGCCAGTTGTCCGCACCAATGTCGGCCCCGGTGTACACCTTCGCATCCAGCAGGCGATCGGCCGCCGCAGCGGCAGCCACGTAATCCGGCGCCTTTACGACCTTGCCGCTCTTTTCATCAGCGATGCGTTTTGACTGCAGTCGCATGATGTTCAGCAGCGCCTGCGCCCCATCGGCCGTGCCGGCCTTTTCGTCTGCCAGCTTGCGCCAATTCTTCAGGTTCTCCTCGTCCCCCATCGCGAAGGCCACGTTCAGGCCCTTGCTGGCCAGCACGTCGGCCTTTTCTTTAACTTGCTTGTTAAACGGCGACGTCGGGTACTTCGTCACCAGATCTTTGAAGTTATCCGCCGCCGCGCGGTAATACGTGTCCGCCTTCGCCGCGTCTTTGGCGGCCATATCCATCAGCAGGCTGCCCGACCAGAACAGCGCGCCCGGCGCGAGTTCGGGAGAAGTGGCGGCATTCTTGTACGCCTTGATCGCACTTTCGTGCAGGCCCTTTTCACGATACATGTCGGCGAGCGTTTGTTGCGCCTGGGCATAACCGCGCGAGTCGCTGCCGACATCACGCAGGTACTGCTCCACCTTGGTCGCATTGCCGTCGGGCCGCGCCTTCTCCGCCAAGCCCAGTACCAGCATCAGGTCGCTTTTCATCGGGCCCGCCGGCACAGCTTCCAGAAAATCCTTATCCCCCACATACCGCGCGACCGCGGCATACTCGCCCGATTCATACGCCAGCTTCGCCAAAAACAGCCGCGCTTTGCTCTTCATCTCGACGTCGTAGCGCACGCTCTCCAGCCACTTGGTCGCCTCAGGCCGGTTCTTTTTCTCCAGGTTGATAATGCCCATCTGCAGCGCCGCGTTGTCGGCCGCTTTCTCCAAACTTGCCGGCACGCCTTCCCCAGCCCGCTTGCGGTCGTTGATCTGCTTGCTGAGATTCAAGGCGATGCGGCTGTAGAGGTTCTCCGCCTTCTCGGGCTGGCCGATCTTGCGATAGAAATCGCAAAGCACTTGATCGGCATCGGCGGCCACCTCGTCCCCGTAGCGCCGCACGTCGGCATAAATCTGCTCGTGCGTCGCCTCCAGGTCCTTCTCGACCGACTTGCCCTTACTTGCCGGCAACTGCATGCGAAACACAAGCAGTCGGCCGATGCGCGCATCCTTCGGGTTGTCGCCGACAAAGGTATTGATCTTCTCCAACGCCGTTGCATCGCCGGCGCGATAGGCCGTCACCACCAGGCGAAAATCGGCCGTGAGTTTGTCCGCATCATTGGCGGCAAACTTCTTCGCCTTGCCAAACTGCACCCGCGCCTGCTCGTAGTTGCGGGTCAGAAAGTGACACTCGCCCAGAATCAGAAAATGCTTGCCGCATTCTTCTTCCGGTTTGCCTTGTATTTCTTGATTGAGCAGCTTGATCGCATCGTTGTACTGGCGATTTCGAAACAATTCGATCGCCTGACTCGACGGATTCGCGGCGAACACAACCGACGTCGCACACAGCGAACCCAATGCGGCAACCAGCAGACGCGAGGTCTTCTTCTTCACGCAGCGTACCTTTTCCGCAAATATCCACCGCCCAACGCTCGTGCTCGTCGCGGTAGAGTACAAACGCAACGAGTCCGCGCTTATTACACAATCACGCAGATTCGTCCCGCGTATGCACGAAATGCCCAGGCCCATCAGTCAGCGTGGCGAACCACTTTGCCCGTGACCGCCGCCGCGTCTGGCCGCCCGTCGTCCTGCACCTCGCCACGCAACGTCTCCACTGCGTGCGGCAGAATATCGAGCAGTGCTTCCAGCGACTCCGTCGCCCCGCGCAACGACCCCGGCAGGTTGATGATAAGGCTGCGGCCAAGCGTGCCCGCCTCGCCACGCGACAAAAACGTTCGCGGCGTCTTGGCGTAACAGCGCAACCGGATCAACTCCTGCAATGCCTGGTGGCGGCGCTCAAGCACATCCAACGTGGCCTCGGGCGTGACATCACGCGGCGCCAGGCCGGTGCCGCCAGTGGTCAGAATCACATCCGGCTTCGGCTCAACCGTCGCCCATTGGCGAAGTTGCCTGGCCAACTGATCGCGTTCATCCGGCAGGCAGATGGCGGCAACGATCTCCGCACCCAGTCGCTCCCGGCACATCGCCGCCAAGCCCGGGCCCGATGTATCCACAGCCGTTCCGCGTGAGCAGCGGTCGCTGACGGTAAGAACCGCAACACGAATCGCACTCATGGCGTCACCTCAGCAGCACGATAATGGCCGCTGCGCCCGCCCATCTTCTCGACGATACGAATCCCCTCGATCGTCATCGCCTTATCAATCGCCTTGCCCATGTCGATGATCGTCAATGCCGCAACCGCCACGGCCGTCAGCGCTTCCATCTCCACACCCGTCTTGGCGGTCGTCCGCGCCTCGGCCCGCAGATAGATGTGATCGCGGCGTAGCTCCGCCTCCACATGCACCGCATCCAGCGGCAGCGTGTGACACAGCGGGATCAGTTCATCCGTGCGCTTGGCCGCGAGAATGCCCGCCAGCCGGGCCACATCCAGCACGTTGCCCTTGGCGATCGCATTGCCCCGAATAGCTTCAGCAAGTGCTGCGTTGATTCGCACGCGCCCCTCCGCAACGGCCATGCGTGCCGTGACAGACTTGTCGCCCACGTTCACCATGCGCGCGTGGCCAGTGCCATCAACATGACTGAGTTGGGTCTTGCGTTTCGCCATCAGCAGGCACTCCATGACCAGAAACGTTTGAGCCCGGCAGCGGTGTCACCCGGTGCAACCTCGATGAAGCCATCGGCCCGGCCCGCGGCCACCAAGTCGCCCGAACCACGGTTCGGCAGCACCTCAAACTGGCCCGCCGCATTGAGCCGCACGGGACGATACCACCAGAGATGCAGCGTTTCATTCCCCGCATGGTCCACGTGCACATACACCGGGGGCTCATCATGCGTGAAGCCAGCAAGCTTTCGCAACGCCGGCAGGGCAAAGCGACGCGCTGTCACGGCCACGGCCACAGGGTTTCCCGGCAATCCAAAGATGAGCTTCGCATCCGGTGTCACAGCCGCGGTCGTTGGTTTGCCAGGGCGTATCGGCAACTTCGAAAACACTTCGCGTGCATGGACGTCCGCCAGCGCCGCGTGCAGATAATCGTGATCCCCCACCGATGCCCCGCCACTGACGACAACAGCGTCACAATCGGCGAGTAGCTGACGCATCGTGCTAACCAAGGCCGCACGGTCATCGCGCACCTGGTGCATTGATGTGATCTGCAGCCACGGGAACTGCTGAAAAAAATGTTCGAAGAATGGGCCATTTGAATCGCGAATCTGCCATGGCGGCGGCACACTGCCGGGCGCCTGTAATTCGTCGCCGGTCACGATCAGCCCCAGACGCACCGGCCGATGCACGCGAACTTGCGTGATGCCAAAAGCCGCCAGCGCGGCCGCCGTCGCCGCCGACACCTGTGGGCCTGGCTGGAGCGCCACCTCGCCCGCACGCAGGTTCTCGCCGCGGCGGCGAATGCTTTGCCCCGCCACCACTTTCCCCACGCCTTCCTTGAGCTGAATGTGCCCGGCGGTCTCCGTCACATCCTCCACCGGCACTACCGCATCAGCGCCCGCAGGCACGCAACTACCGGTGAATATCCGCAGCGCCGTCCCGGCCGCAAGCGTCCCCGGTTCATGGCCGATCAACACTTCGCCGGCAACGGGCACCGGCCCCGCCATGACCTCCGCCGCCCGCACCGCAAAGCCATCCATGCTTGATACATCCAGCGGCGGGCTGTCACGATCCGCCCGCACCGCCTCTGCCAGCACGCGGCCACGCGCGGCCCGACAGTTGACCGCTTCAACACCCACCGGTTGCAGCGCATCGATCACACGCTGCAGCAGTTCGTCCGGTGGGTTCTTTGCCGTGTTAACGCTCGGCATAGACAGCCTTCTTCCAGATGGGCACATCCTGCTTCATGCGGTCGATGAACTCCCCCATCGCCGCCAGCGCCGCCGCACGATGGCTCGACGCGATTCGCAGCCGGAACGATACCGCAAAGTTCGGCACGAAGCCGCGCGAATGCATCACATCCACCGCCACCACGCCGTGACGTTCCATCACCTGCTGCGCAAGCTTGACCAACTCGCGCTCCGCCATCGGCGAATACACTTCGTAATCCAACCCGCTGATCGCCTTGTCGTTCTCCATCGGACGCACCACGCCATCAAACGTCACCACCGCGCCGGCGCCATTCACATACCACGCATCTGCCGGCCCCAGCGGACCATCGATGATTTTCACCGTGATGCTCATCCGCCGCTCACCATGCCAATGAGTGCAAGTTCATCCTGTTCTGTCACCACCTGCGATGGCGTGGCAAACGCATTGTTCACTGCCAGCCGACAATGCGTGAGCTGACTCGCCAACGCGGGCAGTTGCGTCGCCAGTGCCTGCAGGACCTGCTGCGCCTCGGGCCGCGCGCCCACATCCAGCGCCACCAGGCGCGTCTGCGCAACATCAGCCAGCGGGCCAAAAAGTTTGACCTGCACTGTCACCGTGCCGCCTCGCTTTCCGCTTTAGCACACATGCAGATCCTCAACCCCCGAGTTTGATCATCATGGTCGGGCCCGCCACCGGGTGCTCGGCCCGCTTGCCGCCCAGCCCCGCCGCCAGCAACGCATCCAGCGCCTCGCCATCAAATTGCGGCCGCAGTGCCGGCATCAAGTTCGGCCCCGGCGCGTCCATCAGGCACGGATACAATGTCCCATCCGCCGCGATGCGAATGCGATTGCACGCCGCACAAAAGTTGCAGCTCATCGGCGTGATGAAGCCCACCGTCGCAGCGCTGCCGTCCCGCAGCGTCACGTCATACCGCCGCGCCGCATCATGCCCCTGTTCCATCGGATGCCAGTGCAGCACAATCTCGTCCAGGCGGTCGCGCATCTCCTGCTCGGGCACCCAGCGGTCACGCCACTGCATCGCCAGCGGCCCCATCGGCATCAGTTCAATAAACCGAATGTCCAAACCGCGCCGGCCGGCGAACTGCAGCAGCGGCACAAGGTCCACATCATTCTGCCCCCGCACCACCACCGTGTTCAGCCGCACCGGCGACAGCCCGCCCGCAATCGCCGCATCAATCCCCGCCAGCACGTGCGGCAAACCATCCACGCCCGTCATGGCCGCAAAGCGCTCCCGCTCCAGCGAATCTAGGCTGATATTCACACGCTTCAGCCCCGCCGCCGCGTACTGCTTCGCCTTGTGCGAAAGCGTCAGGCCGTTGGTCGTCATCGCCAGATCAGCCAGGCCAAGCCGCGCCAGCCGCGTGATAATCTCGCAAAGGTCCGGCCGCGTCGTCGGCTCGCCACCGGTGAGGCGCACCTTCTTCAGCCCATGATGCCGCACCAAGTGCGTCACCAGCGTTTCAATTTCGGTCGGCGTCAGCCGCGATTCATCGTGCGGATTTTCAAAATCTCCCGGCCGGCAATACGTGCAGCGCATGGAACAAGCCGCCGTCAGCGACAGGCGCAAGTATCCAATCGATCGACCATAGGCATCACGCAGCATGTTTGGCTCGCTAAGAAACTCACCGCGACGGAAGCCGAAGCATCACCGCGGGCGTTACACGCAGTTTAACAACGCGGGCAGGTTCGATGCCAATAGTTCCACCGTTTCCTCAGCCGAACAATGCGTGCTTTTGCGAAGCGCCGCCTCGCCTCGATTGCGAAAACAACATGCACTGCGTTCAGCGCACCACGCGCAGCGTCGTCTTCACGCCCCCGCGCGCCGGCTTCTTCACTTCGCACAACGGTCGACTCGCCCCCTCTTCCTCCAACAACTCCAGAATCGTCGTTTCCGCAAACTCGCGCTCGATCATCCCCAACGCCTGGTCAACACGCCGGTGCAATGAACACAGCCGCGCCCCATGCGCCGGCAACCCCAACGGGCACGATGTGATCCGCGACACCGGGTCCACCGCATTGATCACACTCAGAATCGTGATCGCCCCAGGCTCGCGCGCCAGTACCACACCGCCGCCCACGCCGCGCTGGGCACGCACAATGTCCGCCCGCGCCAGCGCCTGCAGCACCTTCACCAGATAACCACGCTTGGTGCGCGTGCCATCCGCAATGGCCTGCACCGTGTGGCCTCTGCCCGGGTGATCGGCCAGCCACACCACGGCCCGCAAGGCATACTCAGCAGCATCAGTAAACAGCTTCATGCCGCCATTCTCATCCAAGAACCCTTCAGCGGCAATGTTTCTCCCCGAGGTTCCTTTCACACCATCAGCGCCCAAGCTCAGCGGCAAAAGCCAAATCCAATCCCCTTGTTGTATTAGCGGTTAATTGTGTATATTATTGTACACAATTAGCAAGCGACCAACATAACAGGAGAAAACCATGGCTCATCTGCACGTTCATACCGGCCCCGCCCCGCTCGCCCCCGAGACCACCGTCGGCGCGCTCGTCACCGTCCGGCCGGCTCGCTCACGCGTCTTTGAAAAGCTCGGCATCGATTTCTGCTGCGGCGGCAAGATCCCCCTCGCCGAGGTCTGCGCCAAGAAAAATCTCGACGTTCGCAACGTCATCAACCTGCTCCGCGATGCCGATGCCGCCCGCGACCTGGCCGACGCCAGCTTTGTCGATGCCAACCTCATGTCCCTCAGCCAACTCGCCGACCACATCGAGCAGACCCACCACGCCTACCTGCGTGAAGAACTCCCCCGCCTCGACGCCATGACCGCCAAGGTCGCAGCCGTCCACGGCGACAAAGAACCGCGCCTGCTCGAGGTCCGCAACGCCTTCGTCGCCCTGAAGAATGAACTCCTCACCCACATGATGAAGGAAGAGCAGATCCTCTTCCCCATCTGCCGCCGCTTCGACACGGCCGACCGCCCCATCGCCTCGCACTGCGGGTCAATCGCCAACCCCATCCGCCAGATGGAAGCCGAACACGACAACGCCGGCAACGCCCTGGCCATCATGAACCAGGCCACCGATGGCTACCTGCCTCCCGCCTGGGCGTGCAACACCTACCGCGCCATGCTCGATGGCCTCGCCGTCCTCGAACGCGACATGCACCAGCACGTGCACAAAGAGAACAACATCCTCTTCCCCAAGGCCATCGCTCGCGAAGCCGAACTCCTCGCCGCCTGACCGCCCCCAGTCCCCACACGCCGCAAAAAGACGAAAAGCCACGATAAATCAGGCGTTTAAACCGACTGACGCATCGTGGCTTTTCGCGGCCCATCAGGCCATTGGGCAGAGCCGGAATCGAAAGCCCATCAATTTCCCAAGCAAAACGCACGATTTCCGGCAGAGGGCCAGCAAAAAGGCCAGTAGAACCAAACCGACCGGTGGGTGTGTCGGAACGTGCCTTCGATGAAGCCCTGGCGTTGATCGCTTCATTGCCGCTGAATGGCGAAGAGAAGGCGGAGTTGGTGCGACTCCTGCTCAAGCGCTTGCACGGGCGTCGCAAGAAATGAGCCCCTGCCCATAGAAAACCGCCCGAGGCACGAATACCTCGGGCGGTTCCATCAAATAGAAAAAAGGTAAAGGAATGGCGGTTAGGTTGCGCTCCGGCGCACCGAGGCGCTTCGTTTCCGACGCTTCAATTCACGACCGGTTGGCGAGATTACGGTCTGCTGAACGGGAACCATGGGGCACTTATCCAATGGGGATTCCGAAACCAGGTTCCGCATGAATAACGCGGCATACAATTCACGCACCTGCTCCCTGGACAGTTCGATGGAATATGTCTTTCCGCGCTTCAGGCACTTCGTGAAGATGCCCATCCATGCCGAATCCGGTACTTCGTGTGCGCCGATTGCACCGAGGAACATTGAAAGGGCGGCACGATGTGCGCATATACGTTGCTCACCAATCACCAGATGGTTCGCTTCTTGCGCAGTATCGCTTGGCTTAATGCGCCGACACGCCGTGTCCGTGGGGGACTTACGCTTGCCCGGAGCACGCTTCGCCTCCGCGATATTCGCACGACTCAGAATGTTGGTCTCGTCGCACACGTTTGTGGTGGAATTGTTGGTTGACATTATCCGATCCTGCCGGACACTCCGGCTGAAAAATTTGAGTCGATGAGGGTCTGTTGACCCCCATTTCAGTCGGCGATCGCCGAGCTGCCACCCGGCTCGATTGTGGCAGGCTTTGTTCTTATATACAGGTCATAAACCCGTATATTGTTCATGAATACGCTGCCAAGTATGTTGGCTCATCGCGTCTTAACAAAGTTCTTTAGTCGATTCGTACCTCCTTTGTTGGGCGCGTGCAGGCCCGATAGAAGGCCCATCACAGCGCGGGAAAGGGACGCCTGACGCCCGCAGCATCTGCCGCGTTCGTAGAACGCTACCCCGCGTCCAAACGGCCGCGAAGCATGTTCAGCCACCTTGGTACCTCGCGGCCTCACGTGAACGTGAAGCCGCCGCGTGCCAAAGCCAAATTGTTCCTAAGCGATACCCCGCCGAAGCTAGGGTGGCCATCAGGCCAAACGTAAGCCCCAGGGCGGGGCAAGCTGCTGGTGCGCCGGGCGGCCGATCCATGGAATACACAGAGCCTGGCGGGCGTGTGTAACATTAGTAAGTGGTGTCGCGCTAGCTCCAATCAGCGGGAAAGAAAACCAGGCCAGGCCGAACCCTAGGTGGTTCTCAGGTTGACCGGGCCCGAGTGCCACTTTGGGACCAAAGCGTCGGCGCGCCTCGACCAAGCAAGTCGCAAGCCACTGGCTCGAAGGTTCTCGGTGCTGGCCTGGTTTCATTTGCGATCCCCTTGTTAGACGGGTGCTGCAAATGCAAGCAGCGTGCCCAACTCCACGCAGCGTTACGAAATGATTCGCAAGTTATTCAGCACAGCACAGATACACGAAGTTCGACACGTCCTTACGGTCACGTATTCAAACTGGCGGCTGGAGCTCTCGGCGTCCAATATTTGTACGGTGTGTGTATTTATTGGTCGGAACTAACGCGGGACCGATGAGAGAATCGGCCGCGGGTACCAACGGTTTCGCGAGCATTAGCACTTGAGTGTTTGCTTGTTGATACCCAGTGCCTTGGCGGCGGCAGTCTTGTTGCCTTCAAACTTCCGGAGTACCAGTGAGTGGTAGTGCTTCAATAGTTCAGCATTTGAGAGCGACCCGTCCCGTAGGTCATCGATCCAATCACGGGTACTCATGCGCTTGGGGGCGATGAATGGCTTGACGACCTCATGGAGTACCGCGGATCTGACGTGCTGTTCCAGCTCACGAAAGTTGCCGCGCCACTCGTGCTGGAGCCCCAGTGTCTCGTTCAGTTGCGATGTAATCTTCCTAGCCGATTCCGACAGTTCTGCTTCAGGCCATCTGAGTCCGTCTCGTAAGACCCACGTCACCGCACGTAGAAGTTCCTCTGGGCTATCGCGAATTTGGTCTCGAAACGAGGGCATGCGAATTGTGTCTGAACAAAGGCGATACAACAGGTCCTCACGAAACTTTTCTTCCTGAACGGCGCGTACTATGTCGGCGTTCGTGGCAGCGATTAACCTACCCTTGAACCGCTGTGGCCTGTCATCACCCACGGGCCGGAATTCACGATTCTGCAGAACGCGCAGCAGTTTCACCTGCAGGTCCGTATTGAGCTCACCGATTTCATCAAGGAACACGCTGCCCCATTCAGAGCATTGGCCAAAAATGCCTGTACGCTTCTTTTTGGCGTCGGTAAATGCCCCTTCCGCATGCCCGAACAACTCGGACTCCACTAAGGAATCCGGCATGGCAGATATATTGACGGGCAGAAAACTTTCATAGAAGTCGGCACGGAAAGTCATGCTGATCGGGTCAAAAGGAATGTACGCTGAACGGGCAATGGCTTCGGCTGCTAGCTCCTTGCCCGTTCCTGTTTCGCCCAAAATCAGCGTACTGAATACTCGCATTTGGTCATGAAACAGCTGGTCGTACCTTTCCATATCGTGCGTGAAGATCGATTCCCAAATGGCCTGCCGGAGTTCGTCCATGGGCTTGGAGTAACCGGTGAGGCGCCGAAACACATGGTGGAATGCACGTCGCACCTGAAAACATAATGCGAACCACCGCGATAGTATGTCTACCACGGGTTTCTCGATCACCTGGGGTGGCAACCAGCTACTGCCCTCCCTAAGGAAATCCACCCAGATCGCAGCATAGCGCTTCTGGTTAGCGGCCGATTCCTCGTCGGGTCGTTCGACAATAGGCGTGAAAAAGCGCTCCTCGAATGAAAGGAACAACCAAGACAGAATCAGACGTTGATACCGCTGGCGATCTTCGCCGCAAATATTTCCGCTTTCATGTTCACGCAGTTTGGCTCTAAGCGATTGTGCGTGCTGACAAATCAACTGGCCAATTGCCAGAACATTCGCACGCGGCTTTGATGTATCGCCGCGCCCTTGCCATGCAGTGTCGTGCTCATCGAAGCGGTCGCCCAGCAGTTCGCGTTCACGCTGTAATCGCTCGGCGGAGAAGGGATTGGAGAACATCAGCCGCTTAACCGAATCACAGAATTCACGGTCATTTGTAGTCAGGAATATCATCACGAGCCCCAACAACATTCGGTCGCCAACGGTAAGGTAAACAACCCCCCGGAAAGGTCAACCCAAACGAACAGACAGTTGCGCATAGCCCCACAGCACCCCTGCTTAATAAACGTCCGAAACGCGTCACTATAACCTGAGCGTGCTTTAGGGCTCAGGCAGGGCCGGCCATTCTCGCCGCCCACCTCTGCGCGTCGCCAGATCGCGCCGTTCATCTGGCCCTAGTTTTACCGAAAGGAAATCGCATGAAACAACTCATCATGGCGGGCGCACCGCCAGGTCACCGCGGCCGCACGTGGCTTGTGTTACTGCTCGTGCTCGTAATCACCTTGATCCTCTGTGGCACGGCCTACCTGATCATCCGCAACGTCACCGCCAGCGCCTCAGATCTGTTCCGGCCAAGCGTGTCAGTCACCAACGTCCTGCATGCGGCCATCAACAACGTACAGCGTGAATCCAAGCTCGTCGTCACCTCGGCCGATCTCACGCCCGAGGTCGAACGCAAGGAAGTCTACTACTGGTGGTTCATCTATATGGGCACGACCGCGGCCCGCGTGCGGGCGCCGGGCTCGCGCGTGCAGTACGTGATACCGCTTGAGCAGTTCGGCACGGCCAATATTGATCTCGACCGACGCCAGCGCGTGGTGCGGGTGTATGTGCCGGAGCCGCAGTTGGATGAATCGCTCGTGTCGGTGAACCTGGAAGCGATCGAGGAAGAGAAGTCGAGTGCCTGGTCGCGGTTCAACAAGAACGAAGTGGCGGCGGAGGCGCGCAAGGGTTTGAGGGCGGCCACGATTGCCGCCGGCAGCAAGGACTTCATCAAGGCGCAGATCCGTGAGAGCGCGAAGGTGTCGATGGCGCAGTTGCTAATGCCGCTGCAGGAGTCGCTGGCACCGGGGGTGAGGCTGGAAGTGGTGGTGAGGTGACCAGCCGCACATTCGCAACGCCGCCCCATTCAAGAACCGGTCTTGCAGCTAAAGGTCGTGTTCAGATCGATAAAATCTGGTCAATCCGGTACGTGACAATTCCTCGTGGAGCATCGACCTCCACTGTCTCACCAATTCTGCGATTCTGTAGGGCTTTACCAAGTGGACTGACTGCACTGACGTGCAATATGTTGTCATCCGCCGGGTCTTGCGGCACTTCGTCAACGACACAAACATTCTGCGCAGTGCCTTGGGCAATATCGACCAATCGCGCCGTTCGGCCGACAGTGACAACGTCGTCTGCGATACTGTTCATACTGCCCGGACTACCGTTTAGTTCGTATGCCGTTGAGAGAAGATCAACGAGATCACGAAGATTCTTTAATCGACGTCCGCCCGCGCCCTTCAACTCGTTCCACCGCCGTCCTGCGTACTTCCGCACCTCGTCGTTACGGTACCTACCCATCCACTGCCTGCCGGTGAGCGCTTCAAGCTCTCCAAGAGTTCGGTTGTCCGCCGTAAACGGCATGCGGACACGCTCCCAATCTTGTGCGAGAGTGTCGGAACCGACATGAACTGTTTGAAATGGCATATCAGCCCATTCTGCTTCCCATCCACTCGGCAGCGCAATATCCACTCCTTGGAAGGCCTGAAGCGCCAATAAATAGCGGCTATGGTCATCGAGTACGGTTAAGGGATGACACCGCCTGCCGCTTAAAGTGGCGAAGTGGCCCTTGAAGTCCATCTGCCAGAGATCATTAGGATGGGCAT
>Ga0209172_10000283_pt1 | contig 146640 bp, 113 predicted proteins | sample LarsenN4metaG_FD_184113 | JGI IMG/M metagenome (GOLD analysis project Ga0209172, IMG submission 184113) | Hot spring sediment bacterial and archeal communities from British Columbia, Canada, to study Microbial Dark Matter (Phase II) - Larsen... ...
CAAAGGAAGTTTGAAGATGAAACGTTATCGGGCTAGTCTCGACAATGATTTCTTGATGGAAATCCTCGCTTATTCCTTACCTCACACTCTACCACATTCTCTCTCTTAATTTGATGCGTTTGCCCTGCCTTCTTCCAGTTTACCAGCTAAGGCATTAAATTCTTGAAAAGAAAAATTCTCCGCCTGAGCCTGTGGTTTCTTCATCCGGCTTTTTTGTCGGTTTAACCTGGTGTTATACATGGACTGCCAATTGCCGTAAAGTTCCAACAGTTCAGGCGCCGGAGGTAATGCAGCGGGAAATTGAGTGGGCAGTCTATCGCCCGCCGTCCAAACTTGTGCTATAACTGAGGGGAAGCCCTGAGTTAAGTCACCATTACCCAGGGCTATGATAACCATATTGCCCGTGGATTTATGCTGACCAATGGCGCTCACTTCTACCTCGTTAATGGGCTGGTTGACGGGACGACTGGCCAGCATGTTGATAATTTCTTTCACATCAGCACTTTGTTGGCGCTCCCGCTGGCGATCGTATTCTAGCTGCTGGCGATAAATAGTAATCTGCTCGTTTTTTCCTTCTACAATTGCCTGATATTTTTCCTCCACAGCCTTCAGTGCTAGTTCATAATTTTGGGTAAATTCGCTGTGAATCTTTGCTTTGTTCGCATCTGGGGGAGCGCTGACTCGCACCACAACCACCCCATCTCCTTTGTTTTCAATACTTTGGATAGTAAGTTCGGTATCTTCATTCTCAACTTGCACTTTTTGGAAGGTGGCGGTAAAGGCTTTCCAGTCAACCCCATTGCGGAAAATTAGGTCAATTGTGGTTAAAACTTCTTGGAAAAGTTTGGTAAATTCTCCAGGGCAAAATTCCCCACTACTGGGACGGCGTTCGCGGTCATCAGTTCCCGGTTTCGGTTGTTCCAGGAGATAGACAAAACGAGCATCAACCCTATCTAATTTGGTACTACTTTCGATATTCCATCCTTCTAAACAAACCCCGGTCATATAGGCATTGGTAAAAACCGCGCCAATGGCTTCTGTGAGGGTTAAATTGGCGCCATCTAAATTAGCTCCCTGAAAAGTGGCATCCATAATATTTGCTCCCTTGAGATTAGCGCCGTGCAGGTCTGCCCCCATCAGGTTGGCGCCTCGAAGATTGGCATTTATATAGGATTTATTGCGACCATTGCCAGTGACGAGTAAAGTCCGAATGGGGAACGGTGCTAAGATAGATTCACCGAATCTGGCCACGAAAATTTTTTTGGCTTCATAAAAGCGAGTGCGAGTGAGATTTGCGCCCATAAATTTGGTGCATTTGAGGGTTGCTCCGGTGAAGTCTGCATCAGTTAAATTAGCATTGCAAAAGTTGGTGCCACCTGTGGAGGCAAAGGGGATGGCCATTGTGTCACCCAGGTTGTTTTTTTCATCTCCAGCTAGCTCCCGCCAAGCAAAGCTAACACCTATCCCTACCAATCCCAATACCGCTACCACTGCCGCCATCATTTCCACTGCCCCGATTACCTCGAACCTTGTCAACATCCCCAGAAATAGCACTGACACTGCCACTGCCACTATCGCTGCCGCTGCCGCTGCTCCTACTCCTGCCACTATCCCTGCCGCTATCATTATCACTGCCAATACGCATACCACCATAACCCCCATGAGGAATAACAGCATTACTCCCAGTGACCCCAGCGCTGTCGCGGACGTCGCTCCCGCTACCGTCACCCATAATCTTACCTTTGCCATTACCTCCCAACCAGGGCAGATACACTCACCCAAGCAACTTGCCAGCACTATCAAGAGGAGCGCGCCGGGAATGATAGTAAATTGTTCAATTATTTCAGGATTGAAGAAATATCCTGCTGTCCCACCGATTACTCCTAAAAAGCATCCATCTACTAGCGCCAAAAATAATGAAAAAATTACTAATCTAATTGCCCAGCGGCGTTGCAGTCCCGCTGTTGCTTGAGTAAAGTTTGCTCCTATCAGCGTTGCATCTGTGAAATCTGCCCCTCGGATGTCCGCGTGGCTGAAGTTGGCACCCGTCAGGTCTTGCTTTTTAAAATTACGCCCTCGGAGATTTTGACCAGAGAAGTCTTGCGGCATATTAGTTTCCTCAGACATTAAGTAATTGGTGGCTATGGGTAATTTCCCGGTTTCTCCCAAACTTTCGTTATCTTATCATATGGTGGAAAAATATCACCTTGCTTTTTACAATTTTCAACCGACTAGAAAGTAGGTTGGGTTGAGGAACGAAACCCAACACTCAGCCGGACGGGGGGACGGGGGGACCAGGAGACGGGGAGACGGGGAGACAGGGAGACTTGGTTAAGAAACCGGGTTTCTGCGATAACTTCTGCATCTTCACCGAGACTCAGTGAAGAAACCCGGTTTCTGGGTCCCCCCTGCACCCCTGCCCAAAAAAGCCCTCACCCCCAGCCCCTCTCCCAAGTAGGGAGAGGGGAGCAGGAGACGGGGAGCGGGGGAGCTTGGTTAAGAAACCGGGTTTCTGCGATAACTTCTGCATCCTCACCGAGACTCAGTGAAGAAACCCGGTTTCTGGGTCCCCCCTGCTCCCCTGCTCCCCTTTCAAAAGAGGGATGTAGGCAAAACCTACTCCCCCACTGCATCCACCGCCAGCCGAAAATCCTTGGGGAAATTCTGCGGCGGTACTCCCACCATCAAAGCTCCATCGCCGCGCAAATGAATTTCTACATCCCGCTGTCTGCGGGTAAACAATTCGGTTTCGTGGCGGTGGCGAGAAGTGAGAAAGTGAATTTTTTGGTTAGCAGAACCGCGCCACCCTTGATTATCATTTAATTCGGGAATATATTGCCCATCAATCAGCACATCTATCATCTGCAGCAACCCTAGAATATCCCCCAATTCCAATCCTGGCGGGAACATCTCTTGGTAAAACTCGGTTTGCAGTTGCTCCAAAGTAAAACCAGTGTAACAGATAATAGAAATATCCCGCTCACCGCGCAAATAGGTAAATAATTCCCCCAAAGCATTGGCTTGCAACATCGGTTCGCCGCCAGAAACCGTCACCCCAACCGTCCCTGGCACTGATAAAATAGATTCTGCTAATCGCTTTGGCTCGACTAAATGTGCCGTGGTTTGTGGTATCCAGTCTGGGGAAATGCAGCCGCGACATTGGAAGCAGCAACCCTGCACCCAAATAGCAAACCGCTGTCCCGGTCCGAGGGTGCGGGTGGTGGGGCAAATTTCGGCGATATTGAGCAAAGTCATAGATTAAAACAGAGATTAAAAGCTGAGAGTGATTTTTTGCTGGGACTCAGCCAGCACTGACCGAGCGGCGGCGAGTTCGCCATCCATTTGGGCGAGGTTTTGCTGAATATTATCGATTAAATTGTTGACTTTTTGTTGGTCCACTGGTAAGAGCTGCCCCAATTCCCGATCGCGCTGGAAATGCGCTTGCAAATACCCCTGCATTTCCCCAACCCGCCGCTGATATTGATTAAACTCTTGAACAGCAGTTTGGATTTGCTCCTTAATCCGGCGCAATTCCCCCTGCTGGCTCCCTACATCCGCCAAAATTGATGCCAAAGATACGGATAAATCCTGTCTTAATCCTTCATGGATATTCAGCATTTCCCTGGCCAAACCGATAGTTTCCCTTTCCCCCCCAGATATCCCCGACTTGAGATAATTTATCCCCTCCATCAACCGCTCTTTCTGCTGCGAAATAGCCGCCATTTCCCCCGCCAAATTTTCTTTTTGTTCTTGCAACGCTGCCAGAGTTTCCCTTTCCGGTTCTATAGCTGCTGCTAAAGTCGCAATTTCCCCGCGCAACTGCTCCAGATTCGCAGTTTCCAGCTCCGTTTGAATTTGTTGCAGCTCCGCCGCCGTTTGCTGGAGTCTGTGCAACTCCTCTTGAGCCTCTTTTAACTGCTTCTCTTGTCTGAGCAGTTGGTCAAAATCAGCCATGAACTGAGATGTATTTGCCGCAATTTCCCCAAGTTTATCATAACCATCTGTAATTTTTGCCTTCAACCCTTCTGGTAGAGGTAAACTGGTTAATTGCTGTTGCCATTTCCCCACAATTTGCAACTGCATTTCCATAGTAGCCGCCAGAGCCAAACCCCACGCATCCAAAGTATCTGGATCCGTATCCCCTAGCTGTTGCAGTACCTGGGGGGGATAAGCAAATGCCATCAGCTCCCAAGTCGCCTCGACCAGTTTAAAAGGCAGTTCGACAGTTTCAAACTCCCGCAGATTGGGAGATTTTTCAATATTGGTGATAATTTGGTTAATTTTGGTGATATAATTTGTCATTTGTAATTTGTCCTTTGTCCCTGGTCATTTGTCATTTGTCCTTTGTCCCTGGTCATAAATGGGATTGGGTTTTCCTCCTGAATTCGGTTTAGTTCGGTTTTGAATTCTAGTTGCAGGGGTGGTGGTAAAGTCATCATCCACTCAATCAACCAGAAGAACTCCAGAATCAGTAGGTAAGGCAATTACCATACCTACTTCTGTTATCGAGTTTAAATGTCCGCTAAAATCTCCTCAAATGCTGCTATAGATGCTACGGTAACAGCCTGTTTGAGCAGTTGCTGGAGCAGAGTTAAATCCTCTAAACGATTCACCTGCTCTTGACAAGCATCTGGCACGCTGCCAAACCGGGTTTCCAAAACAGCGATGACTGACTCGCGAGAAGATTTGAGCCTGCCATCGATTTCAAAACTGGTCATAAATGGCATTCGGTTTTCCTCCTGAATTCGATAATCAATTTTAGCATATTTTTTTCTCAATTAAGCATTTAATTTTGATTAATTAGCAGATTTTAAATTCCCAGAAACCGGGTTTCTTGTGAATAGCCTCCGTGTCAATCCGAAGCACATCGTTTGAGAAACCCGGTTTCTTTCCCTGCACCCAACCTAATCCCAGGTAGGGATATCTTCTATGGCAAAAGTGATCATCGCTTCTCCCGTGAGATTATCTCGCAGTAACCGACTTTTTTGCCGCTGTACCATTTTTTGATAAAAATTGCGCACATCGCGCCCATTCCCAAAATTATAACCCCGGTTTTGATAAGCAACCATAAATATTTGTTGCAGTTCCTGGCTGACTGATGGCGGACAAATGCGGTTAGCCTTTTGACAGAGAGAGAGAAAGATATCGAGAAGCTGCTCGCCGTTATAATCGGGAAATTCGATTTGGTAGGCGATGCGGGAAGCAATGCCAGAATTTGCCTGCATAAACTGGCTCATTTCGCGGGTGTATCCGGCGAGGATGACAATCAGCCGATCGCGCTCGTTTTCCATCGCCGGAACTAAAGTATCAATCACCTCTTGTCCGAAATCACGGCTATCATTTGACCGGGATAAACTGTAGGCTTCATCGATAAATAATACCCCATCAAATGCCGATTCAATCACCTTGGCAGTTTTCTCCGCCGTATGTCCGATATATTGCCCCACCAGTTGGCGTCGATCGGCTTCCACAAACTGCCCTTTTCTCAGCAATCCCAACGCCTTAAAAATCTCCCCCACTAACCGCGCCACCGTAGTTTTACCCGTTCCTGGATTCCCAGTAAACAGCATATGGCGAGTTTCCACTTCTTCCGTCACTGGGAAACCAGCTTCCCGCAACCGTTGGTTAGCGATTTCGCTATCGATAATCTCCCTAATCATCCGCTTCACCGAATGCAACCCCACCAAGTCATCCAACTGCTGCAACAAGCGAGGTAACACCTCCTCCTCTCGTTGACTGCGCTGGCGATACTGGGGGGGTAAATCTGCTAGTTGAAATGGTTCGCTTAGGGGTGGTAAACTATTCTCCATCACCCGCACAGAGCGCAAATTATCCATTTCGGCAAATAAATTTTCTACCAATCCAGCATTGCCAAAAGTTTCGTCCCTTTTTTGATAAAGTTGAGTAAAGGTCTGGAGGATGGCGGGCTCCAAGTCTGGCGCCATACTGCATTGCAATCGCGCCGCCCGACGGTTGAGGATTTCTAGCAATTCGCTGGGGGTATAATCAGGGAAAATAATTTCCGTACCAAACCGCCGCTGCAAACCAGGATTAGAGTTGAGAAAATGGTTGATTTTTGCGGGATATCCAGCGATAATCACCGCCAGACGGTGGCGATCGTCCTCCATCCGTTTCAACAGCGTATCGATCGCCTCTTGCCCAAAATCGCTCTCACCGCCACTGCTGAGGGTGTATGCTTCATCAATAAATAGCACCCCATCCAAAGCCCGATCGACTATTTCCGCCGTGCGAATCGCCGTTTGTCCCACATATCCCGCTACTAAATCCTGACGAGAAACCTCTACTAAATGACCCCGCCGCAATAATCCCAAATCCCGATAAATTTCCCCAATCAACCGCGCCACCGTAGTTTTACCAGTACCGGGGTTCCCTTTAAAAACCAGGTGCAAGCGGGGAGTTTCCCCCAAGATACCTTGACTCGCTCTTTCCCTTTCCACCTCCAACACCCGCATCCGCTGGCGAATCGCATCTTTCACAGCGCCCAAACCAATCATTTCCTCCAACCGCTCCAAAGCTGGTTTCGCACTCACATCGCCAGAAAGCCAATTGCCAGACCGCGCCGTTACTAAAGATATCTCATCTGCACTTTGAAAGCAATCATACCAGTAATTTAATGGGCGATTTTCCGCCGCTATCCAGAGGGATAATTGTGGCGCCGTTCCCCAGTCCACTTTTTTCCCTTGTACCAGGCGAAAATAATCCCGTAGGGAGGTAATTTCCGCCGCATCTGGGGCAGGAATGCGTAAAATATTAACTACTTGATTCCCCGAAGCGCTGCGGTTTGCCAGCCAATTGGCTAAAAAAGTAAAACCAGTTTGAGTACAAAACTGCTGCAATTCGCTGCGGTTTTCGTGGTGAAAAATCAGCACGCATAAATTGCGATTGCTCGGCGGTAAGCGAGACCATTCTACCATCCGCCCGAACAATTCCCGGCGATTATCGAAATTGGCCAAATCTTCAGCGTGGGAAAAAATCAACGCTGATTTTTGCTTGCTATCCCGCATCACCGTTTCCCAAATTGGGAGGATATTCGCATCTTGCAAGCGTGTGGTATTAGTAGGGATAGGAGTTCCCCCGTCCCCCCGTCCCCTGGTCTCCCCGTCTCCAAGTAATCCCCGTTTTCGCCCCAAAGGACCGGCTTTAATTAGGGGTTTTTGGGTGGTGGGAGCGGCGGTTTGGGTTTGGGGACGGGAGCGAGTTTGGGAGGCGCGATCGAGAAAGTAAAGTTTTTTCACCCCCGAATAGAATAAAATCCGCTCAAACCCCTGAGATTGTAAATAGCGGTGCAAAACCTGCTCGATATCCACCAGCAATAAATCAGGAGTGCAAAAGGTATCGCTGGTATGTGCGCCGTAGAATACCAAAAAGCGATCGCCCGCTGCCAAATTCAATCCCGCCGTCACTCGTTCCATTGTTATTAGTCATTGGTCATTAGTCATTTGTCCTTTGTTGGAGAAACCGGGTTTCTTAACCAGAAGTTTCCTCTAAGTACGAGATATCTCGTTTAAGAAACCCGGTTTCTGTCGCCCCGGTTTCAGCTATCCCCTTCCGCTTGCAAACTGCGCACCCGCTCCAGAGGTAAACCTATCAGGTTCGCCACTTCCTCCACTGCCATTCCCGAGGCTAGCAGGTTCCTGGCGACTTGTTGCAGACCCAGTTGTAACCCCTTTTGGAAACCTTTTTCCTCCCCTTCTTGGAGAATTTCTTGATAAATTACAGACTCGCGCATAATTTTCCTCCGCAATATTTACCGCTAATTCTGTGGGTGTGGATAAAAACCACTGTCCGTTGTCCGTTGTCCTTTGTCAAGGGACAAGGGACAACGGACAAATGACAAATTTTTACCGCTCTCCTTCCGCTTGCAAACTGCGCACCCGCTCCAGAGGTAAACCTATCAGGTTCGCCACTTGCTCCACTGCCATTCCCGAGGCTAGCAGGTTCCGCGCTGCTTGCTCCAAACGCTCCACACCCTTTTGTAAACCTTTTTCTTCCCCTTCTTGGAGAATTTCTTGATAAATTACAGACTCGCGCATAATTTCCCTCCGCAATATTTGTCCGATCGGTTGCTTCTCTAAAACTAAACCAGCTAAGATGGCGGCTGTACCCGTGACATTAGCTTGTACCCGCTTGTCTTCTATTTTATCGATTTCCGCCGCCACTTGGGTGAGGACTGCTGTGGGGTTGTCCGTCTGACTGAGAACCGCAAAAGGCAATAATCCTGGTGCAGTCAAAAACATTTCTGTTGGCTGCTCCCACAACCGGATCACCTCGAATTCGTGGCGGGTTTTTTCCAGATTAAAGCTATTTTGCATCACTAGGGGTGAGTTGCTCCGCGTCAGATACACCACTACTTGGCGCATCTGTTTGTCAGGATAGCGGCGATACACCCGCACGCGATAGTCCAGCATCCTGAACAGGAGGTCGATTTTAGGGTTGGTTTGAAATTCCACATGCAGAACCAGGGGGGTTGACGCCAGCAGCATAATGCTATCGGCGCGAATTGGTTCTAGGGACAATTCCGAGGGACTCAGCTCTGTCATAGGGATAGCTTCCCCCAGCAACCATTTGGCAATGTCACTGCTGAACTGTTCCGCTAAAAACTTACACACATTATCATACATTTGACTGACCATCCTGCACCTGATTCGATACTTGGCGCCGCTGCACTTGTTGCACGTCGCGATATTCTGCCCGTGGCTGTTCCCGGCATTCAATTTGCCCTTGACCCCGGACGCCTTCTTGCTCTAATATATCAAAAATTGCTTTGGCATTCTGCCCGGTGGCTTTTTCGTCCAATAGGGTGGGGCTAAAGGTGTTAATTGAGATGGAATTAACGCCAAATTCCTGGTCAGGACTAATGACGGTGACTACTTCATCGCCAGCGATATTTTTGACTTTGACCACGAAGGCTTGGCGCTGGTCTTCCCCTTCATAAACTGCATCGGCGTCGGGATTGACGAGAGTGTAACCCAGTGATGATAAGGTTTCCACCACCCGATCGGCTATTTCTACCCGCAGTTGCGAGCTGAGAATTGCTAATTTCGCTTCCTGCATAATTTCGCCTAAAATCGGTTGCCGGGAAGTAATCTCCTTGCCCATTGCTTCAAGCTGTGGTATCGTCAGGGTAGATGCTCCCGATTTGAGCTGTGATTCTAGTTGATTTAGCTGTTGTTCATACTGGCTTAAGCGCCCATTTGTCCAGTAATCGATTTCTAATTTAAACTTATCTGCTTCGGCTCCTTGCCCGAATTCAATTTCACATTCCCGGTTGGCTTCGACTTCGGCAATCAAACTCTGCACATCGGTGATGGCGGCGTTGTATAATAGCTGCCATTCTTGTTCCTTCCGTGCTAATTCTAGGCGCAAATCTGCTAAATCTAAATAGGTCTTTTGACCAGTAGAAATTGCCGCTTGGCTCAACCCGGCTTGCAAATTACTTTTCGCCAGTTCCAACCCCCGGCGCAAATCCGCCAAACGTCCCGGCGCAAACCGCTGATGTGGGTAATCTCGGTCAATTTGCCGCCAAATCAATTCCACATCTGCCAGTAAATCTTCTCCCAGCTTCATCTGCCGCTGCTGCTCTTGATTTATATTCGCTTGTAATTGGGCAATTTGCTGCTGTCTCGCCTCCCGTTCCTCAGCAATCAAATTAGTAAACTTTTGGTCTTGGCGGGCGAATAAATCTTGATATTCTTGCCGCTGTTTGTGCAATAATTCCAGATATTCCAAGCGTTGCTGGACAAAACCCTGCTCGATCGCCGACTCTAAGCGAGATGCTTGCTGTTGTAGCGCTTGTTTACTGCGATTTTCCGCATCCCGCACAGCTTGTTTAAACTCCCGTTGCTGTTGTTGCAGGCGCAGGTTAGTTTCCAGTTCCAACTGGCGGAGATTGCTTTTGAGCCGTTGCGCTTCTTTGGCGGCGGTTTCGGCCCGCTGTTCCAGGGGGACCAGACGCTGCTGTAATGATTGCCTTGCTTGTTCTTGGATTAACTGCAAGCGTTCCGGTAAATCCCGCTGGAGCGATCGGAGCCTACCATCCTGTTCTTGCAGTCGCCGCAAATGCTGCTCTTCCACCCGCACATACCGCCGTTTTTCACCGCTCATAAGGGAAATTGTCACTAATTAGCTATTGATGGCCTTATTTTACGTCCCATCTAGGCTCTTGGTTTTGGCTTTAGCCCTTCTAGGCTCGTAGTTGGGCTTTAGCCCAATCTTCATTCAAGCTAGATTTTTCCGCCTCAATTTATTATTCGAGTGAATTAGGGCTAAAGCCCAACTACAAACCTCAAATGAGATTCTTTAGCCCATCCATCATCAAGATAAGATAATTACCGACGAGGTATGAGTAATTGACGGTGAGTCATTTAACGATGGTGGGGTTGCTGTTGGGGTTTGCCATTGCCCACAGCGGCTTAGCGGCCCTACGCCCCAAAGGAGAAAAGCTAATCGGAGCTAGGCTATATCGGGTGTTGTTCGCCTTAGTGAGCATCCCCCTAGCCGTAGTATTAATTATTTACTTTTTCAACCACCGCTATGACGGGGTGCAGTTGTGGCAAGTGCAAGGGGTGCCAGGAGTCAAAACCCTAGTGTGGGTCCTCTCGGCGATTTCATTTTTATTTTTATATCCCGCCACGTTCAACCTGCTGGAAATTGCCGCCATTGCTAAACCAGAAGTTCATTTATATGAAAGTGGGATTATTCGCATCACTCGTCACCCCCAGATGGTGGGGCAAGTGATTTGGTGTATTGCTCACACCCTATGGATTGGCACCAGCTTTACCCTGGTGACATCTCTGGGACTGGTATTGCACCACTTGTTTGCCGTGTGGCATGGCGATCGGCGACTGATGGCCCGTTACGGCGAAGCCTTTGCCGCCGTCAAGGACCGCACCTCTGTGATTCCATTTGCCGCCATCATCGATGGGCGTCAAACTTTTAATCTGACAGAGTTTGTACGTCCAGCCTACCTAGGAGTCACAGGATTTATCTTCTTGCTATGGTGGGCACATCCCCATCTGATGCGGCTCACAGCAATGGTGGCATGGTAATTTGGCAAGACCTGCATTTTCCCCCTAGCGCAACGATCCCAAATCGATGTAGCATGATCCCGGTATAGAAGGCAAAAGCCATAAATTATCGAGGACTTATGTTATCGTCTGTTAGCGAGCAGACTTTTACAAAAGAAGTTTTAGAATCCACCACCCCAGTTCTGGTCCACTTTTGGGCACCGTGGTGTGGTGTTTGCCTGATGATTGACCCCGTATTAAGGGCAATGGAAGCCGAATGGGGGGGAGATATCAAAATCGTGGGGATTAATGCCGATCGAAGCCTGAAACTAGCTTGCACTTACCGCCTGACCACCCTACCAACCCTAATTTGGTTTGAAGGAGGTCAAGTACGCCAGCGGATCGAGGGCTTCCTTGGTAGAGAAGAACTGCGTACCACCCTGCAACACCTGAGCAGCTCGGCAATGCAGCCGATGGCGCTCAACCGTCCCCCCGTCTCCCCCTATGCCCCACAGGTATAGGGTTCTTGACAAGGCACAGAAGACAATTGACCCAAGACAAATCTAAAATTGTCATGGAGACCCCATAACCCCACCCAGATTAAATGCGGGTGGGGTTATTCACGAAGGTACTTAGTCCTTAGTCCTTAGTCCTTAGTCCTTTGACAAGTGACAAGTGACAAGCGACAAGTTACCTATTCCAGGTGGCAACCCATGTCAGAATGGAACAGGTTTCAGTAAATTAAGCAAAAACACCTAAATAGACATTTGGAGATGGAAACTCTCTATCAATATGCCTGGTTGATTCCCGTCCTGCCGCTGGCAGGGGCGATGTTAATCGGCTTGGGCCTGATTTCCTATAACAAAGCCACCAACAACCTGCGGCAACTTAATGCTGTAGTGGTAATCTGCCTGCTGCTAGTATCTACCGTGATGTCCTTTGGGCTGCTCTTCAGTCAAATTCAAGGCCACGAAAGCTACACGCGGATATTTGAGTGGGCAGCAGCGGGTGATTTTCACCTGTCGATGGGCTACACGATCGACCACCTGTCGGCCCTGATGCTGGCCATCGTCACCACCGTAGCCGTCCTGGTGATGATTTACACCGATGGCTACATGGCCCACGACCCCGGATATGTGCGATTTTTCGCCTACCTGAGCATCTTCAGCTCCTCCATGTTGGGGTTAGTGATTTCGCCCAACCTGGTCCAGATTTACATCTTCTGGGAATTGGTGGGGATGTGTTCCTACTTGCTGATTGGGTTCTGGTACGATCGCACCCCCGCAGCGGATGCTTGCCAAAAAGCCTTCGTCACCAACCGCGTCGGTGACTTCGGTCTGCTCCTAGGAATGCTCGGTATCTACTGGGCCACCGGCAGCTTCGAGTTTGATGTCATGGGCGAAAGACTGCAAGAACTGGTGGTATCCGGCGCGATCGCATGGCAACTAGCCACCTTATTCGGCATCTTAGTCTTTCTCGGACCCGTGGCCAAATCGGCCCAATTCCCCTTGCACGTGTGGCTACCCGACGCAATGGAAGGTCCCACACCCATTTCCGCCCTCATCCACGCCGCCACGATGGTCGCCGCAGGCGTCTTTCTCGTAGCGCGGATGTACCCGGTATTTGAACACCTACCGGTAGTGATGGATGCGATCGCCTGGACAGGATGCTTTACCGCCTTCCTCGGCGCCACCATTGCCATCACCCAAAACGACATCAAAAAAGGCTTAGCCTACTCCACCATTTCCCAGCTCGGTTACATGACAATGGCAATGGGAGTAGGTGCATATGGCGCCGGTCTGTTCCACCTGATGACCCACGCCTACTTCAAAGCCATGCTCTTCCTCTGCTCTGGCTCCGTGATTCACGGGATGGAAGCAGTGGTAGGACATGACCCCGTATTAGCCCAAGATATGCGGCTCATGGGCGGACTGCGCAAATACATGCCCATCACCGCCGCCACCTTCGCCATTGGCACCCTAGCCATCTGCGGGATTCCCCCGTTTGCGGGCTTCTGGTCAAAAGACGAAATCCTCGGTGCCACATTTGCGGCTAATCCCGCTATGTGGTTAGTCGGCTGGCTCACCGCCGGGATGACCGCCTTTTATATGTTCCGGATGTACTTCAGCACCTTTGAAGGTCCCTTCCGAGGCAACGATGACAACATCCGCAAAGAGCTGCTCGTAGCCGCCGCCACCGGTCAACCCGCCGTAGCCTTTGGTCCGGGCGCGATGGATGTGAGGGAATTACAAAGCGACGTGGAGGTAAAGCATGACCACCACCACAGCGAACATCCCCACGAATCTCCCCTCACCATGACCTTCCCCCTGATGGCTCTGGCGGTGCCATCAGTGTTAATTGGTTTAGTGGGGACTCCCTTTGCCAACTACTTTGAAGCCTTTATTCATCCCCCTGGGGAAGAAATGGCCGCAGTCATAGAACATTCCGAAGAGTTTAACCTCAGCGAATTCCTGATTATGGGCGGCTCATCCGTGGGTATTGCCTTAATTGGGATTACCCTGGCCTCTTTGATGTACCTCAGCGGTAAAATCAACCCCGGGGCGATCGCTCGCCAAATCGAGCCCCTGTACCGGTTCTCCCTGAACAAATGGTACTTGGACGCCATCAACGATTTTCTCTTCGTCAAAGGCTCCCGCCGGTTGGCTCGCCAGGTTATGGAAGTGGACTACCGCGTCGTCGATGGCGCCGTCAACCTCACCGGCTTTATCACCCTCATCACCGGCGAAGGCTTGAAATACTTCGAGAATGGACGCGCCCAATTCTACGCCCTGATTTTGTTCGGTGGCGTCTTGGGCTTCGTCATTTTCTTTGGCGTGACCTAGATAATTTCCCCGTTGCGCTTCATCGTTGCCCAGCCCACAAGTCCTGTATCGCAGTTCTCTAAACTGCACCCAAATGTACCGACTTCGGTACATTTGGTGACAACGGGGAAATCGGGCGGCGGTGAATTGAACCGTAGCCATTAAGCAAGAATTATGAATTTGGCTGAATTTCCTTGGCTGACATTTATCATCCTCTTTCCGATCGCCGCCGCCGTTGCCATCCCCCTCATACCCGACAAAGATGGCAAAACCGTGCGCTGGTACTCCCTCGTAGTCGGGCTGATTGACTTTGCCGCCATAGTCATCGCCTTTTACAACAACTACGACTTCAACGAACCGGGCTTGCAGCTCGTGGAAAGCTACCCCTGGGTGCCCCAGTTCGATTTAAACTGGTCCGTAGGCGCCGATGGCCTATCCATGCCCCTAATTCTGCTCACGGGCTTCATTACCACCCTCGCCATCATGGCCGCTTGGCCAGTTTCCCTCAAACCCAAGCTATTTTACTTCCTGATGCTCGCCATGTACGGCGGCCAAATCGCAGTATTTGCCGTTCAGGACATGCTGCTATTCTTCCTGGTGTGGGAACTGGAATTAATCCCCGTTTACCTAATTCTCTCCATTTGGGGAGGCTACAAACGCCTGTACGCCGCCACCAAATTCATCCTCTACACCGCAGGCGGTTCCCTATTCATCCTCGTAGCCGCCCTGGCGATGGCCTTTTACGGCGATACCGTCACCTTTGATATGCGCCTCATCGCCGCCAAAGACTACGCCCTCAACTTTCAACTACTCCTCTACGCCGGACTGCTCATCGCCTACGGCGTCAAACTCCCCATCTTCCCTCTCCACACCTGGCTACCAGACGCACACGGAGAAGCCACCGCACCAGCCCACATGCTCCTCGCTGGTATCCTCTTAAAAATGGGCGGTTATGCCCTAATTCGGATGAACGCCGGGATGCTCCCCGATGCACACGCCGTATTCGCCCCAGTTTTGGTGATTCTGGGGGTAGTTAACATCATCTACGCTGCCCTCACCTCCTTCGCCCAACGCAACCTCAAGCGCAAAATCGCCTATTCGTCCATTTCCCACATGGGTTTCGTCCTCATCGGGATGGCGTCTTTTACCGACTTAGGCATGAGTGGCGCCATGTTGCAGATGATTTCCCACGGGTTAATTGGCGCCAGTCTATTCTTTATGGTGGGCGCCACTTATGACCGCACCCATACCCTGATGCTCGATGAAATGGGCGGCGTCGGTCAGAAGATGAAAAAGATTTTTGCCATGTGGACTACCTGCAGCTTAGCTTCCCTGGCTTTACCAGGGATGAGCGGCTTTGTGGCAGAGTTGATGGTGTTCGTTGGTTTTGCCACCTCTGACGCCTACAGCTCCACTTTTAAAGTGGTGGTGGTGTTCTTGGCAGCGGTGGGCGTCATCCTCACGCCCATTTACCTCCTGTCTATGCTCCGGGAAATCCTCTACGGCCCGGAAAACAAGGAATTGGTGTCCCACGAGGCATTGATCGATGCGGAACCCCGAGAGGTGTTTATCATCGCTTGTTTGTTGGTGCCAATTATTGGTATCGGCTTGTATCCCAAAATCGTCACCCAGATTTACGATGCCACTACGGTGGAATTGACGGCTAGGCTGCGCGATGCCGTCCCCACTTTGGGTAAGGATGCACCTTTAGCCGCTCTGTCTTCCCAGGCGGCTCCTGATTTGGCTGACCGCACCAACTAGGGCGAGGAGACTCAAAAACAAGGTTTGTAGCACCCTCCTGGAAGGGCTGAAGGAGGGTTCTACGAACCTTTTGGGGGATAATTTCTGGGGCAGATGCTTAGGCTTGGCGGGAAAGAAACGCTGCAACCCTTGTCCTGTCTGGCTTCAAGGCAAAATAAAAAAAAATTCCAAAACTGTTGACAAAATAGAATCTTTCTGCAATACTAATAATTGTAGTAAGTTATGCGGGTATAGCTCAGTGGTAGAGCGTCACCTTGCCAAGGTGAATGTCGCGCGTTCGAATCGCGTTACCCGCTTTGAAAAAGCTCAGCTAAAATTGAAAAATACAGCTTCATGCTGCCGAATGCCTGATGGTTAGGATTATGGTTATCTCTCAGGGTGTTGAGCGTTGCCTACTCAAACCAGAATTGTAGGGCGGGCAATGGCTGATATTTAGGATTACGGGTTTCTCTGATAATGTTGGGCGTTGCCCCCCCTACTGGTTAGATATATTTATTTGGTGGTATAGACTAACATTTATGGGGTAGATGGGGGCAATAATGCCTAGAACTTTTGAGGAGTAAATGGTAGAATTGATGGAAATTTAGGAAAAGGATTAATCTGGGTTCATCAACTACTACTAAGTATATCCTAAGCGGGGGTTATAGGGGACGAAACCCCTGCCCAAGTCCAATCGTTAGTTCCAGAACTCTCCCCGCCGCTGATTTGATTGGTTGTGCAGCATCAAAAATTTCAGAAGATTGACTTCAATGCACAGTACCCCTGTCCTTGCCGGAGGCGAGGGCGGTTGATTCCGATTGTCCTCACGGAGGCTTTTGGCTGCAATCGCTGTCAGCAGATATTTGTGGTGCAACAGGGGGGTTATGCCCTTGATGAACTGCCTACAAGTTATCCTTATCAGCGTTCTTGGCTGTGGAATGGCAAACAGTGGAAAATATTATCTTATCCCGGCTCCCGCCAAAGTTACTTTCTGGTGGTGCTGTTGGTGATTTTGGCGATCGGGATTGTGGTGGGGTGTTTGAGTTTGAACTCTCCGTGGGGGCATCAGATAGTCCCGGTGGCGATCGTGCTGGTGATATTGGGCCTGCTGCCAGCGCTTCTGGTTTGGCTAGCTTACAGGCATTAGCTTGAATGAATGCGGCAGATATGAGTAGTTTAGAAGATACCCAGGCGGCGGTACAGCGCGCCTATCAAGCATCATTGGTATTGGCGAGGAAGAGGGGAGCCGATCGGGCAAAAGCTCTGCAAGCAATGGCCAAAGCCTTGGCGTCAGCCACGGATGAGATATTGGAAGCCAATACCCTGGACTTAGAAGCCAGTATAGAAATGGCAGTGCCGAATTTGATTTTGGACTGGCTGAAGCTGACGCCGGAAAGGCTACAAAGCACAGTACAACTTCTGTCTAAACTGGCGGACTTGCCAGACCCCATCCGTCGGGTGATGAATGCGCCTTATCAGGTGGAGAATTCCCAGACTTACTCTCAGTTGATGCCTCTGGGGACGATCGCCCTGATTTATGAAGCCTTTCCCGAACTGGGGGCGATCGCGGCTGGGTTGTGCATCAAAACTGGTAACTGTCTCATTCTCCGGGGTAGCAGTGAAGCCAGCCACTCTAATGCCGCGATCGCCGATATCCTCCAAGGCGCTCTAGCTCAAGCCGAGATGCCCTCTGGTTGTCTGGAAATCATTGCACCCGATGCGGGGGCGTCAATTCGCGATTTAGTCTCCCAAGAACAGTATATTAACTTGGTCATTCCCTATGGGCGTCCCAGCCTCGTGCAGCAGGTAGTCCGCCAGTCCACTGCCCCAGTATTGCGATCGGCTATGGGTAACTGCTACCTGTACTGGTCTCCCAGCGGCAGTTTGGATTTAGTCCGATGGGCAATTACTGACAGCCATCAAAGTGAGCCTGACCCAGTAAATGCGATTGAAAAGGTACTGATCCATCGCCACCAAAAACTATCATCTCTGGCGCTGCTGTGGAACACCCTTAAAGAACACGGTTTTGAGATCCGTCTAGAACCCTCGATGATGGCCGATTTCCCCGAGTTAAAGCCAGCGGCTGATGCCGAATGGAACCAACCCTATCTCACCAAAACCGTCGCCTTTAAAATGGTGGACAGTATCGATGAGGCTATCTCCTGGATTAATCAGCACAGCAGCGGTCATGCCGATTGTATCGTTACCGAATCTTACCAGGAAAGCTGCCAATTTGCCGCTGGGATCAACAGCGCTTCTGCCTACATCAACGCCAGCCCCCGCTTTTACCGCCACAGCAAGCAGGGAGATGCTGTCTTTTTAGGGATGTCTAATCAAAAAGGCCACCGCCGAGGGTCGATCGGTCTCGAAACTCTCACCACCATCAAGCAAATCGTCCAAGGTTATGGCCAATTTTAATCTGGTTTTTTGTCCTTTGACCTTTGTCCTTTGGAAGAGAAACCGGGTTTCTTAAAATAGAGATATCTTAGCTAGACAAAGATTCTCCGCAAGAAACCCGGTTTCTTCTGCAAGTGATAGGGAGGGCAGTGCCCACCCTAAGAACTCTCATTAAAAACTCCGGAAACTTGTAGAAACCGGGGTTTTTTTTATTTAAATCAACCCCAAATTAAATTTCTTCAGGTTTTGGCAGTTTGATATTACTAGCGATGCCAAGAAATTGTAATAGCTGAATCGTCATCCAAGTTAAATCAATTTCCCACCACTGCAAGCCGTGGCGAGCGGAATATTGGAAAGCATGGTGATTATTGTGCCAGCCTTCACCGTAAGTCGTTAAAGCCACCCACCAGCAATTAGTCGAGCTATCTTTGGAATCATAGGTACGATAGCCAAACTTATGGGTAGCGCTGTTGACGAACCAAGTGCAGTGGTAAACCACCACTAACCGCACAAAAATACCCCAAACCACAAAAGACCAGCCCAGTCCCGGAGCTACTGCCTCTCCTACAAAGTAGAGCAACACTCCCAAGGCCACCTGGATCGGGAAAAGATACTTTTGGCAAAACTGGTAAAACCCGTCATCAGCAATATCCTTGGTGAAGCGGGGGATATCGATTTCGGCATGACTGTGATACATCAGCCACATCATATGACTCCACCAAAACCCTTTCGTGGCATCATGGGGATCCGCTGTTTGGTCTGAGTGTAAGTGGTGCGCTCGGTGCAAACCTACCCAATCAATAGGTCCTCCTTGGCAGCTCAGGGTGCCAAAGAAAACCAGAATGTACTCCAGCCATTTGGGAACCTCAAAACTGCGGTGGGTGACTAAGCGGTGCAGTCCCAAAGTGATGCCCAAGCCGCCAGTTACCCAGTGCAGGAACAAAGCTACACCCACGGCTGCCCAGCTAAAAGTACCCGGGACGAACACCAGCAATACGGCAGCGTGAACTGCCACCATGAATGCAATCACCGGCCAGTCTGGCTTTAGGGGTGGAGTGACATTCAGCTTTTCTTGCGTTGGAGTCGAAATCGTCATTGATTAACCTTAAACGGAACTGTTCGGGCCTTCTGCTCTAGGATCTGGTGCGGATTTCTAGAAACCGGGTTGAGCGATTTCACGGGATGTTCGAGATTATTCATCCAGAAACCCGGTTTCTGACGGCTGAGGAGGTACAGCGTACCCCTACAATCCAATGAGAATCTCCTAAAATCCCATCCAAGGTTAAATGAACAGCCCATCTGAGCTGCTCCTAGAAGCAGAAAAAGCACTATTACCTATTTTTACGGGAATTGATGCTACCGTCAAGCAAAATCTCCAGCGGGTGCTGGAAGCCTTCCAAAATCAGCGTTTGGGGGTGCAGCATTTCTCCGGGGTCACAGGCTATGGCCATGATGACCTGGGACGGGAGACTCTCGATAGAGTGTATGCGGAGGTGATGGGGGCCGAAGCGGCGGCGGTGCGGGTGCAGTTCGTTTCTGGCACCCACGCGATCGCCTGCTGTTTGTTCGGCGTCCTTCGCCCCGGTGATGAAATGCTCGCCGTAGCTGGTGCCCCTTACGATACTTTAGAAGAAGTTATCGGTTTGCGGGGTTCTGGTCAGGGTTCCCTGATGGAATTTGGCATTAAGTATCTGGAACTGGACTTAACCCCCAACGGCACTATCAACTGGGAAGCCCTGGAAACCGCCGTCACTCGCACCACGCGCCTGGTTTTGATTCAGCGCTCTTGCGGTTACTCATGGAGACCCAGCCTGAGTATAGCAGATATTGAAAGAATTGTCAAGACCGTAAAAGCCAAAAATCCTGATACTGTTTGTTTTGTGGATAACTGTTACGGGGAATTCATCGAAAATCGCGAACCTCCCGCCGTGGGTGCGGATTTGATTGCCGGTTCTTTGATTAAAAATCCTGGTGGGACGATCGTCACTGCTGGTGGCTATGTGGCGGGTCGTGCTGATTTGGTGGAGGCGGCGGCTTGTCGTCTCACCGCTCCGGGAATTGGCAGCAGTGGGGGAGCGACTTTTGAGCAAAACCGGCTATTATTTCAGGGGTTCTTTTTGGCGCCGCAAATGGTGGGGGAGGCGATGAAAGGTAATCACCTCACAGCTTATGTGTTTGACAAATTGGGTTATCCGGTGAATCCGGCGCCAATGGCCAAGCGGCGAGATGTGATTCAAGCAGTGGAACTGGGTTCGCCAGAGAAATTGATTGCTTTTTGTCGGGCAATTCAACAATGTTCTCCCGTGGGTGCTTATTTAGACCCAGTGCCTGCACCGATGCCGGGATATGAAAGTGAATTGGTGATGGCTGGGGGTACTTTTATTGATGGTAGTACCTCGGAGTTTTCTGCTGATGGCCCGTTGCGATCGCCTTATGTGGTTTTTTGTCAGGGGGGGACTCATTGGACTCATGTGGCCATTGCTTTAGAACGGGCGATCGCTGCTGTCAATTCCCAGTAATTTGTCATTGGTCATCAGTCATTGGACTAATGGTTGGATCTGAGTTGGGCAATTAAGGATGTCCTCATCCCTCATCGCCCAACTCAGATTAACGATCCTGCCGTAACCTCTAATCCGATATTCTCTCCCCCTCACCCTACATCCCTCTGCCTCTGTGGGAGCGGGACTTTGAAAACGTCCCAATTTTTTTCATAAAAGGCTGTATCGCCAGTTAATTAAAAACTGAAAGTAGTGCGGAGCGTACCGATGACAATATCATCATTTTGGCTATTTTGATTGGGAGAAGCTAGCCAAATAAAACCAGGAGTAATAGCGATATTCTGAGTCATCTGGTATTTGTAAAAACCCTCTACATGCCAAGGGATATCATCGACAAAATCAGGGTTGCCGGGAACATCGATGTCAGCGAGGTAAGGTTCAGCCCCGACAATTAAAGCGCCCACGCTACCTGGGCTGCCTAAGTCTGGGATAGCCAGAGTTAAAGCGTAGTTCCAGATATCAGCATCGCCTAAACCGATGAGGCGAGCATTGGTTTTGCCGACCCAACCCCCGACGATTAAATTGGGCGTAATTTTCAGGGATGTTTCTAAACCGTAAGAGTTGCTGGAAATGGGGGTCGATCGTACCCCCAAAGCTGCCGGATTGAGATTCCCCAAATTTGTCCCCGTCCCGCCAAAACCAAACCGGGTATCCTGACCATCATAGCCGTTAATATAAGTCAGTCCCAGCTTAAAATTACTGTTGCCAAAGACCACCTGACCCAAAGCGGAATAATTGCCATTAAATAATCCATCACTTTGGTTGGGAAACTGCGCTTCATTCGCTAAATAGCCGAGATAGGCTTGGACGTTCTCGTTAAACTGGTACTTCAAACCAACACCTTTACCCCCCAAGTTCATGCGGAAAATGGGGTTACGTTCCCCGAAGCGGGAAAGAGCCCCGCCACCACCGCCGCCTGCTTCTAAGTAGGGGTTGAGGGTAGGCGCATAAAAGTGATGTCCGCCAGCATTAGCAAAAATGCTCAAAGTGGCATTTTCCGATAAGGGGAAGATGTAGTGTAACCGGTTTAACTCCACCGTGTTGTTATTCGGTCCATCAAAAGCGAAGCGTCCCTCATTGGTGAGGGTAGCATCGCGAAATGAGTTGCCGATATTGCCAAATTCTAAACGGGTAATTAACTGGTCTTTACCGGTAAAACTGGTAATAAAGTTGAGTCGCACCTTTTGGTGAAAAACTGTTTCAGCTTCGATGTTTTCCCCGAATGCCTCGGCGACGTTAAATATTGCTTCCCCCACCAGTTTGGTAGTGGTAGAAAATTGGTTAGCTTCTAGCTCGGCGGTTCGCACTTCCATCCCGTCCACACGAGCGCGCAGGGTAGCCAGTTCGGCGGCGAATTCTTCTTGGAGGCGGCGAATAGAGGATAAGTCTGAGTCGCCAATTTGGGATGTGCCTTCTTGGATTAAACGCTGGACAACATTTAAACAGGCGTCTAAACCGGCGGCGAATTCGTAGCGAGTTAAGGCGCGGTTGCCGCGATAGGTGTCATCGGGGTAAGATAGGAGACAGCCATAACGTTCGGCCAGGGATTGGAGGGCGCTGTAGGCCCATTCGGTGGGGCGCACGTCCCGGAGTTCGGTCACGGAGTTTACTCGCTCTAGGGGACTGCTGTCTTGCTGAGCTTGGGAGTATTGATTGATTTGCTGCAGCATCGGGTACGGTATCGGGACTGGCGTTGCTGGGAGAGTGGTTTCAACATTTAAATTTGCCGGATTAATCTCATATTTTGGGATAGCTTGTTGGGCATTTACAGGATTTGCTGCGCCCGCTAAGTATGCAGTTACAATGGCTGGAGCTAATCCCAATATTTGGGGTTTTTTTAACATGGTTTTGATTCTCCTCACACCCACGATTGGCAAGAAAACAAAGTAGATGTCACGGGGCATTGGTCAAATGAATGACAAGTATTAATTGATGTGACATTGAGGGTTAAAATTAGCATGAGGTTTGAATGATTTTTGTATAAATCAATGCAAAAATTGCTGGGATAATGATAAAATTTAATTAAATAGATGCAGTAACTGCATATCTGGGGCACAAAAAATCTAGATGTAACTGGGGGAAAATGGGGGAAGTTCATTGAGGGGGAGTGGCATGATACGATGATGGCGAAAATAGGGGATTTAGCAGGAAAGGGCAAAATAGTCAAGGTGGGGGTAAATTATGGTGGTGGGGGCGATCGTGGTGAATTTGGTGATTTCGGCAATCTGCCTGTATCTAGCAGTGCAGTTGCGCCGCATTGGGCGGAAGGCGCAAAAGGCAGCCCGGTCAATAGAAAAAGCAGAGCGGGCAACATATCGAGTGTTGCACCGGGCGCCATCGGCGATCTCCACCGCCCACCGGGGGACCGCCAAACTCCGGCAAAAACAAGCCGCTCTAGAGAGACAGTGGCAGGCAACCCAACAACTGCTAGAGCTAGTCAGCCTTTTGGGCAGGTTAGTATGGGGGAGGCAGTGGGGAAGGAAGGGGGGCACCTTTAATGAGAAGTGAAGCCAAAAGGTGCCTAAAATGGGTTAAACTAATAAACTATTATCTATGTCTAAAAAGTTTTACGGATCCTTTACCCTGGGAATGCTGGTGGGAGGGGCAATTGGCACCGTAGCTGGTATGTGGGTATCCCCCCGCCACCGTGCTAAAGCCGGGGTGTTGCTGAAAAAATCAGCCGAAGCACTGCCAGAATTGGCAGAAGACCTGAGCAGCAGTGTTCAATTGGAAGCTCACCGACTATCGGGCTCAGCATGGCATCAGTGGGAGAAAACCCTGGGACGATGGCGAGAGGCGATCGCCGTCGGAATTGAAGCCACGCAACAGGAACTGCAAAACTTAAACCATATCGAAACTGAAACCGAAACCCCTGCTGAGTCAGCACCGCCAGAAGATTAACCCCAACCCGCCTTGCCCATCTCCCCCAAAGCTGTAAGCTGGTACATCCTGTGACCGACCCTTTATTTTGGCTTGGAATATCATTTCTCCTTGTGTGCGCCAGCATCATTCTGCTGCTGCTCGCAGCTCTGCCTACTTTACAGTCGATCGCTCGTGCGGCTCGCAGCGTAGAGAAACTGGCAGATACCCTAGCGCGAGAATTTCCCCCCACCTTAGAAGCCATTCGCCTCACCGGGATGGAAATCAGCGACCTCACCGATGATGTCAGCGAGGGAGTGCAAAGCGCCAGTCAAGTGGTGAAGCAGGTAGATAGAACTATTGGCAGCGCCAAAAAACAAACAAAAAAAGCTATTGTTACCACATCGAGCATCTTAACCGGGATTAAAGCCGGTTGGAGAGTTTTGCAGGGTAAGACCCCCACCACAACCGGGACTCGCCGCCCTCCGGAGGGGCTACCAGCCTCACAAAGAAAGTCATTAGAACTGCGTGATCGAAGCCACTCTGAAGCCACCAACTATCCCCCTGTAGAACCAACGCCGCCAGTGGCGCCGGAATCAGGCTCCGTGAGGAGTGAGACCACCCCGATTTTTCCCGAAGATGTCGGGGGAATTCATCAATTGCCTCCTGGTAGTTCCACATCTAACCATCCCCCGCTCCCCCCAGATTTTCAGCCACCCCTATAAAAGGGGAAAAGTAAAGTAGGGTGGGCACTGCCTAAGATAATTTTCTCTGACCCTGAATAAGAAAGGCGGTTGGCACTGCCCACCCTACCAGTCTCCCAGCCTTGCCTATTGGTCCACGTCGCAATTGATTTAAACATCAACCATGTCATCAGGAACATACAGAAAATCAGGCCGGTCCTTCTGGCTCCTTTGGTTAGCCCGGTTAATGGCGATCGTCTCCTTAGCCAACTTGGTGGTAGTGGTCTTTGACCTCAGCTACCTAAAATTGCGAGATTTCTACTTATTGGTGGATTTGCAGTGGCGTCAGATGAAAAACACCGACCAAAAACAATACATCAAAAAAGTAGATGACCTGAAAAATGCCTTGGGAGAAGAGCAAAAGAGCTTGGATTCACCAGAAGTGCGGGCGTTGCTGGGGGAATTGCGCCAGTTAAGCGTGAACATATTTAACGCTCACAATCCATTTAGGATGACCGACGAATACGGCGCCCTCGCCGAGCTAAAAAAGAGAATGGTAGAACACATGGGGGCGCCAGATGTCAAAACCGCTTTTAATCAATTTTGGAGCCCGGAATATTTAGCCGCCAAAACCTGGCGCCAGGAGCTGGAATTTTTTGATACCAACATCAGATTTTTATTTAATTTTTACGAACCCCATTTATTTTACGATCCCATCAAAGGGATTGAGCCCTATCGCACCACCCAGAAATATCTCAGAAAAGTGGACGAGCTAAGAGCTGCAGTAAAAGTCAAAGGTTTGGCAGCTCCAGAAGTAGATAAATTGTTAGCAGACCTGCGCTCTCGGAGTCAAGAGCTGGTGGAAGATAATCCATTTGAAACTGCTAATAAAAGCGGCACCTTAGAAGAAATTAAATATCAAATTAGACGACATATTTACAGCCGAGACCCCGAAACAAAGCCCAAATTATCACCCATACTGGCAGTGCCATTAGACTACATCGCCCCGGAGCTGTTGTGGGCGAACACATCGGCTAAAGATGCCTTTGATATATTTTGGACGCGAGAAAATTTTCAAAGCAATGGCTGGCAGAAAGAATTAGAGTTTTTTGATAAAGATTTGAGGTTTTTGCTCCAAACTAACTACTTTCGACACTTAGGCACAGACAGCCGACCTTTAGACAGATTTTGGTTGCTAGATTTGCCCTGGACAGGCATATTTTTGGGCGAATTTATCCTGTTTTACTGGTGGGTACGCCGCCGGGAGAGTCTGAAATTAAGTGAAGCAATAGTAGTCCGATGGTATGATATATTTCTGGGGATACCATTTTTTGTTTTCCGGGAGATATTACCGCAATTGGTGTTGCTACGGGTGGTGAGCGTGGTTATGCGGTTAGATCGAGCCAAATTTCCCGATATGGAGGGGATCAGAGCCAAAATCAGCCTGGGTTTTGTGGGCAGTTTCGCCGAAGAGATGACCACAACGGTGGTGGTGCGAGTCATTGACCAGGTACAGGAGTTGGTGGAAAAGGGAGAGCTGGCAAAATCTCTGTTACAACCAGCCCCAAAGGAGAAAAAAGCCTATATTGATATCAACGAAACGAACGAAATTCAGGCGATTGGCAACCGGTTGCTGCAAATTGCCGTTTGTCACGTTCTCCCCAATATCCAACCAGAGCTAGAAGCATACTTGCGCTATCAAATTGAGGCGGCGATGAAAAAGTCCACCCTCTACCAGCGCATCCAAAAACTACCCGGTTTGGGGCGATTTCCAGACCAAGTAGCCTCCGGGTTGGTGACACAAGTAACGAAAATGATTACCGAAAGTCCCCAAAATGCCTATCAAGCTAGTAAAAATGCTGAGCCAGACCCGATCGCGGTGGAACTATCACAGCGCTTAGCCAACAAATTCAGCGCCGCTCTCAGCAGCGAATTGCAGCGGGAGCATACCATAGACGAGCTGCAATCTTTGGTGTATGACCTGCTTGAGGAGATTAAAATTAACTACGTCAAGCGCTTAAGTCAAGACGAAATCGAGCAAATATTGCTCGACGTGGAAGCAAACAAACAGCAAGCTCGGCTGACAGGTCGTTAAGATGCCCCCATGTCTGTTGCCCAAATGTCCCCCTCAAGCCCTGTGCGGGACGCTTCGGCGCGCTTGGGTGCAAAAAGTGTTATAATTCGTGCGAGATGTCTTGTTAACAAGGGCTTGCCAATCTCCGTCAAGGAATTGACTGTTGGAATGTGGCCACTGTCCGGGAGACTTCTGGACGGAAGGACCCGCCGCTCGACCAGGAGACTGGGAGACGGGGAGACCAGGGGACCTCTGGAGTGTGGGAAGTGTGGGGAGTGTGGGAAGTGTGGGGAGTAATCTTCCCCCTCTTCCCCCTCTTCCCCCTCTTCCCCGTCTCCCCATCTCCCCGTCTCCCTTGCTTCCCTTCCCCTGTGGGGGAGCCGATCGAATCAATTGCACCGGAAGTGGGTAAGCGCCCACTTTTTTTGTTGGAGGTTTCCAGATGACTCATCCCGCGATCCCGAAAATTATCGAACTGGCAGGGCCAGTAGCCTCCTCCCTGGGATTAGAGCTAGTGGGGGCGGTATTTCAAACCAACTACAAACCACCCGTGCTGCGGGTAGATATCCGCAATCCCATCTCGGATACGAGTCTGGATGACTGTGAAAAGATGAGCAGGGCGATGGAAGGTATCTTGGAGCAGTCCGAGCTACTCCCAGATGCTTACGTGCTGGAGATTTCTAGCCCGGGAGTCTCTTCGGTACTCAGTACGGATAAGGAGTTTGCCTCTTTCAAGGGGTTTGCCGTGATGGTGGAAACATCGGAGCCTTACGAAGGGCATCGCCAGTGGCATGGCAAACTGCTGTCTAGGGATGAAACCGCTGTTTATCTGAACCAAAAAGGGCGGCGGGTAGGGATACCGCGTTCCTTAGTGGCGAAAGTACAACTAGACGATCGCGCTGCCGACTGAAGCGATCGTTCAGTTAGCTGCTGGTGGCAATTGATCAATTGCCCTGACATCTTGGTGAGCGCCCAGGAGATGATTTGTCAGTATTGAGGGGCAATGGTGATTGTCGTTGCTCCGTTCCCACCCATCATGGGGGAGATTGCATGGATCAATTTAGGAGGAAATAAATTTATGTCAATGGTGAATTTACCCGGCCTACGGGAGATGATCGAAAGTATCTCTGAGGAGCGCAATTTACCCAAACATGCAGTGCAGGCAGCGCTGAGGGAAGCACTGCTGAAAGGATACGAGCGCTATCGGCGGACTTTGAATATGGATCGTCTGCATTTTGATGACGAATTTTTTGATAACTTTGAAGTGGAACTGGACACAGAAGAAGAAGGGTTTCGCATCTTGGCGCAAAAGACGATCGTGGAGGAAGTCGTCAGCCCTGACCATGAAATCGCCCTGAAAGAAGTTCAGGAAGTGGCACCAGAAGCCCAACTGCGGGACACAGTGGTGTTAGATGTGACCCCGAATCAGAAAGAATTCGGGCGGATGGCGGCCATCCAAACGAAACAGGTATTGGCGCAGAAATTGCGAGATCAGCAGCGGAAGCTGGTGCAAGAAGAGTTTCAGGACCTGGAAAAAACTGTATTGCAAGCCAGAGTGTTGCGGTTTGAACGCCAATCAACGATCGTGGCGGTCAACAGCGGTTTTGGGCAGCCGGAAGTAGAAGCCGAGCTACCAAAGCGAGAACAACTACCCAACGATAACTATCGCGTGGGTGCGACGCTGAAAGTGTTTTTGAAAAAGGTGCGCGAAGGGTCGCACCGGGGACCGCAGCTCCTGGTTTCCAGAGCCGATGCGGGTTTAGTGGTGTACCTCTTTGCCAACGAAGTCCCAGAAATTGAGGATGAGGTGGTGCGGATCGTGGCGGTGGCGCGGGAAGCAAATCCCCCATCGCGCCATGTGGGTCCGCGCACCAAAATCGCCGTGGATACTTTGGAGCGAGATGTAGATCCGGTAGGAGCCTGCATTGGCGCACGGGGATCGCGAATTCAAGTTGTGGTGAATGAATTACGGGGAGAAAAAATCGACGTGATTCGGTGGTCGCCGGACCCGGCTACTTACATCGCCAATGCTCTGAGTCCGGCAAAAGTCGATGAGGTGCGCCTGGTGGACCCAGAAGCATTGCAAGCGCACGTGTTGGTGCCTGAAGACCAGTTAAGTTTGGCGATCGGCAAAGAAGGGCAAAACGTCCGGCTCGCCGCCCGCTTGACCGGGTGGAAAATCGATATCAAGGATACAGCTAAGTACGATTACGAAGCCGAAATGAGCAGCAAAAAGCGTGTATCACCGGTAATGGAGTATCACATGGAGGAAGAGGAAGAAGAGCCAGATGAGGCAGATTTCGAGCCAGATGAGGCAGATTTCGAGCCAGATGAGGCAGATTTCGAGCCAGATTTAGAAGAGTCCGCCGCCAGCACCGGAGGCTGACCACCCCACCGCACCACCAGTAGATTCAGTGGGTCAGACCCACCAGACAGGGCAGTGAGCTAGAAATATTGCTGCTTTGTGAGTTGGTGAGAAATCAGCGCTAAGTACCCAGCTTATGAAACCCAATTATCGGCGTTGTGTCAGTTGCCGCCAAGTAGCTCCCAAAGAGGCATTATGGCGGGTTGTCCGAATCCACCCCGGACATCAGGTACAATTAGATGTAGGGATGGGGCGATCGGCCTATCTTTGTCCCCAAGCGACTTGCCTTAAAGCCGCTCAAAAGAAAAACCGGCTGGGTCAGGCCGTGAGAGCGGCTGTACCCGCAGAACTGTACCAAACCCTCTGGCAGAGGTTATCCCCTGCCCCCTCGCAGGACCACAGTGCCCCAAATAGCCAATCCACTGGTGGGGACGGAAAAACTTTGAGCCACCGGCCATAGCACTACAAATGACCAATTCCAGAGCAACAGATCGACCCCAATGGCCAAAAGCCAAGATCATCAAAACCACGAGCAATACCAGCTACAGTTATTCAGAAATTCGTGTCAGACTAGAAAAGAAGTTGTTATCTTTTTGTGGGGGACTCCTAGGGGCTTTCCGGTCGTTCGCCCCGACACTCCCATATTGGGGGGAAACTCCGGCGGCGACACGGCGGATGGTCTCGGTGGCGATTTGCTCAATTGGCACAGATCACCAGGCTTGAGGTCTGACCGTTATACTGACGCCAGCGAGGAGCTGGAGCGAGGGCGAATATCACAGGCAGACACCAGCAGTGATGAACATCGTTAAAGCCTAACTAGGGTAGGGGCACCTCTGGAGCCACCGTGGCACCGATTCATCCTGAAAAGGAAACCCATCTGACTGTCGCGCCGTGCCCCTACCCATCTACAGCAGCTTTCGTGGCTGTCAATTAGACAGATCAAGAAGGAAGCTGGGCTCAGGCCAAAAAAACCATAGACTCGCCTGATGATTCGGGCACTGTAGGCTAAGCCGACCGCTCGGGCAAGCACATCTGGCACTAGCCAGAGTAAAAACAGGTCAAAAACAGAGGGGCAGCACTCAGATGCTTTCATCGGAAGCACTCAACCGGGACATCAGAGGCCAAAGAACTATATTCCACATGGGGGCTCCGCAGCCCCTCAATCGTGAAATCAAACACTGGTTCTCTATTGGTCTCCCGGCTCAATCAAGTTAAAGACCGGCTCATCTCCGAGGCGGGGGCGTTCGAGGCGATGTCAGCTTTGGAGTTTGGACCCATTCATCCAAAAGCGATCGCGCATCCTACCTCCTGCCGAGAGGGGGCACCGCCGGAAGGAGGTTGTATGAACCAAGGCAAAGTTAGAATCTACGAGCTATCACGGGAATTGAATTTGGATAATAAGGATATACTGGCAATTTGCGAACAACTCAATATTGCAGTCAAAAGCCATAGCAGCACGATCGCAGAGGATGAGGCTGAGCGAATTCGCGCCTACTCAGACAAATATGTTGCCAGCCACGAAGTCGCGGTAGCTTCCGGCTTAGGAAAAGACAAAGCCCCCAAATCTGCATCTGTGGAATCCCCTGGGGATGGCGCCAAGAAGAAGCTGGAAATTCGCAAGTACCAAGCTCGCACGTCCCCGTTCGAGTCTGCTGATAGTACCATCCCGGACCAATCAGACTCAGACTGGGAATCGGATGCCACTGTGCTGCAGTCGCCGCTCAATCAGCAGGCAATTTCTTCTATGAATCAGACTTATTCGCGACCATTACACCCCGATCAAAACCAGCCTCTTGCCGAACCAACTCTGCCGGAAGAGGCAGCCGCCGCTGACTCGGTGGAGGACTCCCCTGTTGCAATCAACCCTACTATGGAACAGCCACCAGAGTTAGCAGCTACTCCCGATCCCGCACCTGAACCCAATCCCCAGAGCGCTGCTGTGAAAGCGCCAAAAGCACCCCGTAATCTGGTGGAGCATCAACCAAAACTCAAGTCACCGCCAGTTAGACCCGCCGAGCCTACTGAGCCGGAAAAAGCAGACAGCCCGCTGTCAGCACGTCCGATTCTCAAAGGGCAAAAGACGGAAGTCAGCTCGGCTCCCAGTGCTAACAACGGTGGCACCGTCAGGGCCACCACTGCGGAAAAACCTTCCAAACAAAAGGTCCGCTCTGGCGCCGCCGCTTCGGAGTCAACCGATACTGCTGTCATTGCTCCCCCATCCCGATCCATACCCGAATTACAGCGCCCCCGTCGTAGCCCCGCTGGCGATCGAGACCCGGCCCGGCGAACCTTGGATGGGACAGCCGCCGAGTCAGCCGATGGCGTTTTAGACCCTCTAGCTGATGAATCCACGACCCTTGGTGTGGATGAACTCCAACGCCCCGTGCATCCGAAGTCCACCAAGAAGCTGAAAAAGCAAAAGGACAAGTCCGATAAAGATGATGAATTGGAATTGGCCGAAAAATCGGCTAAAGGGCTAGCTAAATCTAAACGCCGCCTCAAACCATTTCAAGAAGAGGATGAGGATGATTTAGAGGGGGGTTTGGATGGGCTATTGAACAACTCTCAGGTTAGCCTTTCGATCGCCCGTCCGCCCAAGCCTAAGCCTTCCCCCACGACTCCGATTCCAGGCAAGGGGGGTGGACTGTCTTCGGCGCCTGGTCCGACCCAAGGCAAGGGCAAAAAACCCGGCCAGTCGGGTGACGGTGGTCTCGGAGGCAGGGAATCTCGCCGCCAGCGCCGCGAACAAGCCGAGAAAAAGCCGCGTCCGGAACAGTTGGCGATGAGCGAGGCAATGACGGTGCGTGAGCTGGCCGAGAGGCTGGGGATCGCTGAAACGGAAATCGTTAAAACCTTGTTCTTCAAAGGCATTGCTGTCAACATCACCCAAACTCTCGACCTGGAAACTGCCACTATGGTGGCTGGGGAATTTGGCGTGGAAGTACACAGCGCCGAGACGGAATCGGAAGCGAAGAAAGTCCGGGAGTTCCTGGATGAAGCGGATTTGGAAAATCTCCAGCTCCGGCCTCCGGTGGTGACGATTATGGGTCACGTGGACCACGGTAAAACCACCCTCCTCGATGCCATTCGCAATACGAAAGTGGCACAAGGGGAAGCAGGAGGTATTACTCAGCATATTGGTGCTTACCATGTGGATGTACTCCACAAGGGCGAAACTTCCCAAGTGGTGTTTCTGGATACCCCTGGTCACGAGGCTTTTACCGCGATGCGGGCTCGTGGGGCAAGGGTGACGGATATCGCGATTTTGGTGGTGGCGGCTGATGATGGTGTGCAACCTCAAACCAAAGAAGCCGTCAGCCACGCGAAGGCGGCTGGGGTTCCCATTGTGGTGGCAATCAACAAAGTTGATAAGGAATCGGCGCAGCCCGATCGGGTCAAGCAAGAACTAGCAGAACTCGGTCTCTTGGCAGAAGAATGGGGCGGCGATACGATTATGGTGCCTGTGAGCGCCATTAAAGGCCAAAACCTCGATACCCTCCTGGAAATGATCCTCCTGGTGGCTGAACTCGAAGAACTCTCCGCCAACCCAGACCGTAGCGCCGTGGGGACGGTGATTGAAGCCCATCTGGATAAGGCTAAAGGTCCCGTGGCCAGTCTCTTGGTACAAAACGGCACCCTCCAAGTCGGCGATATTTTGGTCGCCGGTTCGGCTATGGGTAAGGTGCGGGCGATGACGGACGATCGGGGACAGCGTGTGGATCTGGCTACTCCCTCTTTCGCCGTGGAAGTCCTGGGCTTGGGAGACGTACCCGCCGCCGGGGATGAGTTTGAGGTATTTGATAATGAGAAAGAAGCCCGCGCCGTGGCTGACGCCCGCGCCGAGCTGCAGCGCGAATCCCGCCTACAGCAGACAATGGGCTCTCGCCGGGTTTCCCTGAACTCTCTATCGGCTCAGGCTCAAGAGGGTCAGCTCAAGGAGTTGAATCTCATCCTCAAAGCCGACGTGCAAGGGTCTGTGGAAGCTATCCTACAAGCTCTCAAGCAGTTGCCCCAAAATGAGGTCCAGGTACGGATTCTCTTGGCCGCTCCCGGGGAAGTCACGGAAACTGATGTGGATCTGGCCGCCGCTAGTAAAGCGGTCATCGTCGGTTTCAGCACAACTCTGGCATCCGGGGCTCGTCAAGCAGCCGATCGGGTCGGGGTCGATGTGCGAGACTATGACATCATCTACAACCTCCTTGATGACATCCGGGGCGCAATGGAGGGACTCCTCGAGCCGGAGATGGTGGAGGAAGCCTTGGGCCAAGCTCAGGTCCGCGCCGTCTTCCAAATCGGCAAGGGAGCTGTTGCTGGTTGCTATGTTCAAAATGGCAAGATGCTTCGTAACTGCAAGGTGCGCATCCTTCGCGATGGTCATCTCATCCACGAAGGCATCCTCGACTCCCTCAAGCGGATGAAGGAAGACGCCCGCGAGGTCAACAGCGGTTATGAATGCGGTATCGGCTTGGATAATTTCCACGCATGGCAAGAAGGTGATATTATCGAAGCCTTCCGCATGGCAAGTAAGCGTCGGACCCTTTCTTCTTAAAGTGGGCGGCGTTGATGGGTTTTGGGGTCTAGAGGCCAGCGCCTCTAGCCCTCCGCTCCCCCTTCCCTTGATTTGGGATAAGAAAGAGCCAGCATCTGCTAAGCAGGTGCTGGCTCTTTCAGTTTTATAAACAAGATATTGATGATTAGGGTCTTTATATTGGCTGACCCCATTTCAACCTCAATGAATCTAGTCTGGCACAGATATTCACAACATTTTAGTTTCGTAATCTTTTCTTAATGTTTTTTTTTGTACTTATATTGCTCCGGTTGAAGATTTATAGATTTTTGTAAAGTAGGCTACGAAAACCCTGGTGAGTCCCCGCTGGTTTCCAGGGATGCTGTGGCAGAATTATAGCTTTTTGTAAAGCACGCTACGAAACCCCTGGTGGGTTCCCTCTGGCTCCCAGAGGTGCTGTGACTTACGAGGGGGAAGAAAAAAAAGGGAATGTTTTAAGACCGCCGCTTTTTTTCCCTGTCCCACCGATATAGAAATACCATTAAGGCGACAATTCCCACTTGTAAGGTGAGGTTAGGGAGAGCGGTCCCCACATCCCGACCTGCCATGACCTGAGCGAAGAAGACAAAAGCGCCGATCGCGCCGGAAGCACCGCAAACCACATAGACGAATTTTCGCAGACCCCGATAAGGAGCCGCTGCCTCCGCTTTCAACCGAGCATACTTTTCCGGTTCCATAGTCCTAGATGTTTTTTTGCCTTGGTTGCGGGGGGTGGGGTTGGTCATCAGTTGGTATTTTCCTATTTTCAAGTTTCATTTATTCCACTATATCAAGTGAGTAACCCTTGTTATCGATAATGTATTCACTTGATCAATATCAAATTTTCAGGAAAATTTTTATGGTAAATCATGCCAAAAATACTATATGAGCAACAGCTCTTGACTGTATAGTAGCTTTAAATAAAGCGGACTCATATATTCTAATTAAATTTTAAATAATTTGATATGGGATCTAATAAATACTGGCGCGTTGATTTTTTCTGGAGGCGACAGATTTGGTTGCAAAATCAAATATAAAAACAGCCAAATCAAATTAATTTATTAAACAATCATGCGGACATAGTACAACATGATGTCAATTAGGTAATTCATAAAATAGGGCCAAAGGTTTTGCGGCCTTCTTTGAAATTAGCAATAGTAGTGAAAATAGAAATTAAGAAATAAAAGATTCTCAAAACCCAACCGCGCAGAAAAAATAGGTTAGTGACGATTTTTCCTTCTAAACGAGTGACTCTGGCGAAGCGTTCTTGGCTGGTGAGCATCCAATCGTCTAATGCTTCTATGTCTTGGGTGGTGGAAGGAAGGATGGGTAATTTTGCAGTATATAAGTAAAATCCTACGATGCCGGACTGGCCGTTAGTTTTTTCTCTTAAGAAAGAATTGGTAAAGGATATGGCTCCTGCACGGCTGTTGATGTTTTCCTGCATTTCAAACTTTTGCACCCAAACTTCATACCGAAAAACGGCGGTAATCAGGAAAATGATGGGAATGAGAATGGCGAGGGTGATTTTGCTGACTTTGGAGCCGAAATACCAAGGGAGGAGTTTGGTGGCGATGCCGAATCCCATGCCAAGGATGGCGAATACTAGGATGTTGAATAGCTCCATGATTTCTAGGCTGCGGAGTACGTCGCCGATGAGGGGGATTTGATAGACGATCGCATCTCCTAACGTCAGGTAGAGAAATTTGATGGCAACGGCGACTGCCACCACTAAGGTGGTGCAGAGTAAGTAGGCGAGGGTACGTGTGAGTGGGTTTACGAGCAAAATTTTACCGCCAAGACAACATCGATACATTTTACAACTGCAGGGGCCGGGGTGATGGGGATGGGGGACCTGGGTTCGTAGTTGGACCCCAGCCCAAACTACGTCTCGGGGGGGACCTTGGTTCGTAGTTGGGCTTTAGCCCAAACTACGTCTCGGGGGGGTGATGGGGGACCAGGGTTCTTAGTTGGGCTTTAGCCCCCTCCGGAACAAGAGGGCTGAAGCCCAACTACAAACCTGGAGGGCTGAAGCCCAACTACAAACCTGGAGGGCTGAAGCCCAGCTACAAACCTGGAGGGCTGAAGCCCAACTACAAACGGGGAGGGATAAAGCCAATACCACAACCCTCTGGACGTGTAATGTCAAAAATTTGTAACAAAATGTTGCACATTGTGAAAAGTTAAGTTATATTAAAAGTGGTTGACAAGATAGGAGTTGTAGGCAATGGACAACAAGCAAACCAAATTCGGCTTTACAGCGTTTGCGGAAACCTGGAACGGTCGTCTGGCGATGCTGGGTTTTGCGATCGGCCTCGCGACTGAATTGATGACTGGCCACGGTATTCTGTCTCAAATCGGTTTGATGTAATTTGTGCGCCTGGTGCGGTAAAAGCCAGGTAATCGCCCGGTCCGGGGGGAGTTCTCCCGGACCTTTTACGTTTGGGGAGATTTTGGCGGCTGGGCAAATTGATAGATAAGATGTGAGCGCCCGGGGGGTAAAATGGGCGAGTTGGAGTTGAGCGATCGCTCAGTAATTTGCCCTAATTTTGGGAGTATGGCAAAAACTTATACAGTAGAAATTCACCACCAAGGCACCACCCACACATTGCAGGTGCCGGAAGATAAAATCATCCTCGAGGCGGCAGTAGAGGCGGGGCTAGACCTTCCCAGCTCCTGTCGGGCGGGGGTTTGCACCACCTGCGCGGCTCAAATTATCGGATCTGGCAGTGTGGAACAAAGCGATGGCATGGGTTTGGGACCGGAACTGCAAGGGGAAGGCTATGTGCTGATGTGCGTGGCTTATCCGAGGTCGGATTTGAAGCTGGAAACGGAAAAGGAAGACGCGGTTTACCACCGGCAGTTTAAGTCACCGGATAGATAGGAGAGATATTGATGACAACGCATTTTATCGCGGCAGAAATAGACCTGAAGGCGTCGCCGGTGGAGCTGCAGCAAGCAGTGGAGGCGGAACTGAGTAAAAGGGGAGAGCCTTTGCGCTGGGCCGTGGCGGCGGTCAACACAGAGCGGCAAACTGCGCTGGTGGAAGCGGTGGTGACGGTGGAGGAGCCGCAGTCCTAACTGGTGCGGATATATAGATGAATGAGCGTCCCTATACGGTGGTCTTGCTGGTGCCGACGGGGGTGGGGGCGGCGATCGGCGGCTATGGGGGAGATGCCATTCCGGTGGCGAGGACGATCGCCTGGGTGGCGGACCGCCTGATTACTCACCCCAATGTCCTCAACGGGGCGGTACTTTATTGGCCGATACCAAACGCCTTTTATGTGGAAGGTTACGGTTTAGATCGATTCGCCGCTGGGAGTTGGGGACTGCGACCGGTACATCGCAACCGGGTGGGGTTACTGCTCGATCGCGGTATTGAACCGGACCTGCGCCTGCGCCAGTTGCAAGCTGCAGACGCGGCCCGGGCAACTTTGGGGCTGGATATCGCCGCCTGGACCTTGACAGATGCCCCCTTGGAGGTGGAATTGCGCACCTCGGAGATGGGGGCAAGTTGGGGCACGATCGGCAACCCAGATAGTTTGCTGCGAGGGGCCGAAAAGCTGATTCGCTCGGCAAAAGCGGAGGCGATCGCGGTGGTTGCCCGCTTTCCCGATGACGCCGATAGCCCTCAGTTGCAACAGTACCGTTACGGGGGTGGCACGGACCCGATCGCTGGCGCCGAGGCAGTCATCTCCCACCTAGTTGTCCGCACCTTTCACATTCCCTGCGCTCATTCCCCGGCTCTGGAACCTCTACCCTTAGATGCCAAAGTTTCCCCCAGAGCGGCTGCTGAAGAACTGGGCTATACCTTTTTACCCAGCGTTTTGGTGGGTTTGAGCAGGGCCCCCCAGTTCATCACCACTCCCCTTGGTCCAAGGCAACCGGGAGACATTTGGGCGGAGGAAGTGGATGCGGTGGTTATCCCCGCTACCGCTGCTGGTGGTAGTGCCCTTCTGAGTTTTAGCCGGTTGCCCGCTGCCCAAATTATCGCTGTGGGTGATAATCAAACTCAAGTGCCAGTATCCCCGGAAGAGTTGGGAATCAATGTTTTGCGGGTAAACTCTTATTTAGAGGCATTAGGGGTGTTGGTGGCCCATCGAGCCGGAATTAGTCCCAGTGCCCTGGTCCCCCAGATTCCCTCGTTGCCCTACCTCTAGCCTTTAGTTCGTCCCTCGCCACCTTGTCATCAGAAGCAAACTATAAAATCGCGTGATGGAAGCCCTAACCAGAACCCAGGTCCTTGTAGCGATCGGCGTTACTGCCCTTGTCTTGTTGGTAATTGCCAAACTGTGGTTGCACTTGGGCTCGATCGCCCAATTACCCCTACAGTTGGAGGCAATGGCAGCCTTGATGGGGGTGGCTATGGGTTTGGCTATTAGTGGATTAAGTTCCATTGTGTACCGCTTTTGGCCGGGATACCGCCGCAGTGCTGATATTTATTTGGAATTAATCCTGAAACCTCTGGTTTGGCCAGACTTAATTTGGCTGGGATTGCTTCCGGGATTGAGTGAAGAATTATTATTTCGTGGCGTGATGTTGCCGACTTTTGGGTTAAACCCATTGGGGATCGCCGCATCGAGTATTTTTTTTGGTGTCTTGCACTTGGGTAGTCCCCAGCAGTGGCAATATATGGTGTGGGCGGTACTGGTGGGGGTAATATTGGGCGCTAGTGCGGTGGTGACGGGCAATTTGTTGGTGCCGATCGTCGCTCATATTGTGACTAATTTAATTTCTAGCTGTCTGTGGAAGTTGGGGCGAAAGGAGGCATAAATAATTGTCATTGCAGGTTTGTAGTTGGGCTTTAGCCCAAAACTCCGGAGGACTGAAGCCCTACTACTTTCCCAAGATGGGCTGAAGCCCAACTACGAACCTAAAATTAGGGCTGAAGCCCAACTACGAACCTAAAATTAGCCCAACTACAAACTTGACAAATAGTTAGGTGATGGTGAGTTGGGCGGCGAAGATGGCGATCGCTTGGGGTAAGATTTTGTATTCTTGAACGTGAATTCGGTTGTGCAGGGTTTCGGGGGTGTCTTCTGGGAATACCGGGACGGCGGCTTGAATCAAAATCGGACCATTATCTACCTCTTCTCGGGCGATGTGGACGGTACAACCGGTGACTTTGACGCCAGCGGCGAGGGCGTCTTTCACGGCGGTAGCGCCTCGGAAACTGGGGAGTAAGCTGGGGTGAATGTTGATGACGCGATCGGGGAAGGCATCGAGGAGAACTTTGGTGACGATGCGCATCCACCCGGCCATTACTACTAATTCTACTCCATACTCTTGCATGGTTTCGACAATTTGGGCATCTAAATCTTCCCGCCGCTTGTAGTCGCGGTGGTTGAGTAAGACGGCTTTCACGCCAAAGAGATCGGCTCGTTCTTTGACTTTGGCATCTGGGTTGTTGTAGATGAGGATTGGGATGCGGGCGTTTAGTTCTCCCGAGGCAATAGCGGCGGCGATCGCTTCAAAATTCGTGCCACTTCCCGACGCCATAACCCCCAGTTGCAAAGGTCGCTCTGGTGAGGGATGCTGCGCCATAAAATCCGGCGACAGTGCCGGAGAAATAAAACTGGGGGTATAATCCACTAAACTCATACCTGCCACTCAAAAAATCAACGGTCTATGTTGGATTATCTCCGATCAGTGCCAAATTTTTGAAAGTTTTTAGTCTGAATTTACCCCCCTACCAGGTTTTCGCTTTCTACCATTTTGACTTAGTAATGAAACAGATATTCTGGAGAAAATAAAAAATTTTCCTTCATGCCAAAGGCTTCTCACCTGACTTATCTGTGACAATTATAAAACTAAATGGTCTGAGCCCTTATGCAGTTTTGTGGGCTGAAGCGAAAAATATTTTATATCCTTTCTGCATAATCAATACCAATCATCCCCCCGATCAAACCCAAGCCATTTCAGAAACCAAGAGCCATCAATGAGATTTAAATTCCAAAGAGGGTAGTAATCCGCTTGCGAATCCAGACAAAAGGTGTTGCTCCTAATTCCCCATCATCATCCAGCAATCCTAAATTGCGCAGGGCCTGCTGCCTTTCCGATAGTTTATCGGCAATTTGGTCGGCTAAGTCGCGGTGATTCAACAACACTTTTTGCAAGTCGTTGCGGTCTATGACGAACAAAATCGTATCTTCTAAAGTGCGAACGCTTGCCGTGCGGGGCGTCCCCATGAGCAAAGAAATCTCGCCAAAAAACTCCCCAGAGTGAAGACTGGCAATATATTTACCTGTTCGCTGAGAAAATACTTCTACAGACCCGGAAAGAATCAGATAAAAAGACTCTCCTGGGTCGTTTTCTCTACAGACAATTTGGCTGCCAGGAAAAAGCTGCCTATATCCGTACTCAATCAGTTCGCGCAACTCGATATCGCTGCATTTCTCAAAATAGCTCACCCGGCGAAGCAAGTCTCGAAGCGTCCAATTGTTAGGAGATTTAGGGGTTGGTTTAGGCGATGACAATTCCTGGCTATTTCCGTTTTGATTGGGAATTTTAGTGCTGCCATTTTCTCCTAAAATAGGTTGAGTTAAACTATTTTCTATACTTTTAATCGTGCGGATGTGTAAATCACGCTGAGGAAAAGGAATTTCTATCCCCCGGCAGCGCAATTCCGATTCTAGGCGAAAATGCAAAGCACTTTTTAGAGTATCGATATTAATTGGGTTATCTATCCATACTAAAAGTTCAAAATTTAAGGAACTATCGCCAAAACTGCGAAACCAAACTCTCGGTGGAGGCGAGGATAAAACTCCGGTTTCTCGACGAGCTGCGGCCAAAAGTGCCTCTGTCACTAATACCGTTTCGCTACCGTAAGCAACCCCGATGGGAATGTGAATGCGGCATTTGGGGTCACGATAGCTCCAGTTAATGATGTTGTTTTCCACAAAGCGGATATTCGGTACGATCACAAAAACACCGTCCAAGGTGCGGATGATGGTAGAGCGAATCGATATTTTTTCCACGGTTCCCAACAAATCTTCTACTTCGATCAGGTCTCCTACTTTAATCGGTTGTTCAAACAGTAGAGTAATCCCGCTGATAAAATTGCTCGCGAGGTTCTGGAGTCCGAAGGCAAACCCGATACCAACTGCCCCAGCTAAGACGGTGAGAGAACTAAGGTTGACGCCCGAGCTTTGCAGGACGATTAAAAATCCGATGGCGGATAGCAAATAGGCGATGACGGTGGCAATAGCTTTCCGGGTGCCAAGTTCGACGCGGACTAGCAGCCGACGTTCGATCCATTCGCTGATGGTGCGAGCAATCACTAACACGACCAAGGATAAAACCAAAATCTGTCCCAGAAAACTGAGGGAAAAAGGTTTGCCCCCTAACTCGAACAGCTGGGCTGTAAATACCTGGGATAAAGCTGTAAATACGCGATGGGTCTGTGTGGCAATCCAATTCATATTTTAATTTAGATTAGCTTATAATTTATATACACCGGAGGGGGGATGTTTTTTCCAAAAAATTTTTCCCCTGCTACCGGGAGAAGATGTATTTGAGAAATTTGGTGACGGGAATTGCTATGCGCCTGATACATACTGCTGACTGGCATCTGGGACGCCGCCTGAAAGGGGTCGATCGCACGCCGGAAATTGCAAATGCTTTGCAACAACTGCTCCGAGAAGCGAAAAACTTGGAAGTAGATGCGGTGTTGATTGCTGGGGATATTTTTGATGTACCGAACCCCCCGGCTTATGCGGAAAAGGTGGCTTATGAGTTCTTTTGCGGACTGGAGGCGGCGGGAATTCCGGCGGTGGCGATCGCGGGCAACCATGATAGTGCCTCTCGCATCGATGGCGTGGCGACGCTCCTTTCCCTGGCGGGCGTCCGCGCTTTGGGTAAACCCCGCCTCGCCGAAGATGGTGGCGCCTTAATTCTCAATACGAAAAGTGGCAAACTTTGTGTAGGAGCGCTCCCTTTTGCGCCAGAACGCCGTCTCTTAGATGCGGAAGCTCGTTGGCATCGAGACGGGGCGATATTTGGTAACACTTACAGGGAAATTGTGGCGGGACTGTTGGAAAATCTGAGCGGGTTTTTCCGGGATGACACCGCTAATGTGATTATGGCACATTTGGCGATCGACGGCGCCACCTTAGCCAAATCAGAAGTCGCCTACTACACTCGCGACACCTACGCTCTTTCTGACCAAACTCTCCCCGCCGCTGCTAATTATATCGCCCTCGGTCACATCCATATTCACCAACGTATCAGCGCCGCCACCCCAGCATTTTACTCCGGTTCTCTGATTCAAATCGACTTTGGCGAAGCGGAGCAAGAAAAAGGATTTTGTTTAGTCACTGTGGAACCCGGACAACCCGCCACCGTGGAGTTTAAACCCCTCATCTGTCAGCGACCATTAAAAGTAGTGCGTTGTTCTCTGGAAAATTTAGACAATACTTTAGAAGAACACCGCTATCATCCTGGGTTTTTAAAAGTAGTTGTGGAGTTGGAAAGTCCAGTTTTGGGCTTAGCCGATAGAGTTCGGGAAATCTGTCCCCAAGCGCTACAGATAGAAGCAGTTTATCCCGAAGCATTATTTCAAAAGCGACACCGGGAATTTAACGCCGACCCGCACCGCTTTGACCCAGTATCTGAGTTTAGCAACTATTACCAAGACCGTCTTGGCTTTACGCCAAACCCAGCAGTTTTGCAGGAGTTTGAAAATCTGTATAACACCCTGAAAGAAAAAAATCTCGCCCGTGGTAAGGGGGAATATGAAGCATAAGCACTGGTCATTGGTCATTTAATTGGGGGAATGCAATTTATTCCATCCAATTACAAAATACAGCTTTTACTAAGATAATACCATACGCCTTCAAAGTCCCTCTCCCTACCTGGTCGAGGGATTTAGGGTGAGGGCTGTACCGCATTTTGGTGGGAATGGCTGTATAATTGTCGTTATTAGCACTGAAGGAATTGCCGTTATGTACAACGCTTTGGATATAGCTAAATACTTGATTACACTTGCTTCCCCTGAAGAGGAGGATTTAATTACAAATCTGAAACTTCAGAAATTGCTCTACTATGCTCAGGGGTTCCATTTGGCTATATTTGGGCAACCTTTATTTGGTGAAAAAATTGCTGCTTGGCAATACGGTCCCGTTGTGCCAGAGGTTTACCATACCTACAAGCAATATAAAAGTAACCCTCTGCCACAGCCTGACGATTTTAATATAGAGCAATACGATGGCGAAACGCAGGATTTGTTGGATGAGGTTTACGAAGTGTATGGACAATACACCGCCCCAACCCTAATGCGGTTTACTCATCAAGAGCCGCCTTGGAAGGAAACTCCGCTTAATGAAGAGATATCCCATCTTTTGATGAAAGCATATTTTGAGACGCAATTGGTGGGGTAGTCAGATGCCAAAGATGAAGGGTAAAGAACCGAGAAAGGGAAAGCGTATTGCTCCACCTCCACCATTGCCAAGTGCCCCTAATTATGATTTAGAACCACCGGTATTTTGTTTTCGGTATCTTGATAAAACTCACGGCTTAGATGGCTGTGATAAAGATGAGAAAGCGGCGTTGGTATCTACGTTGCACAAACTTAGTCAGTTATCTTGGAGACAGCTTAGGCTTGCACCCCGTCATGGCGTGGGGTACGAAATAATTGACCGCAATAGCTTCCGTGTGCCTATTCCCAGACACATTACTGAAGATGTCGATATCATCGCGTTCCGTTTTAGTGGTTTAAAACCAATGGTAGGTTATAGGGATGAAGAAATTTTTCGGATTGTATGGCTAGATCGGTCTTTTGAGGTTTACGATCACGGAAATTAAGGAGATGTAGCCATAACCGTTAGGGATTACAGCTTGTTCAACATTAACTTAGTACAGCCCCCTCACCATAAATCCCTCTCCCATCCTTCGACTTCGCTCAGTCACCGGGGAGAGGGACTTTGAAGATGTCCCAAATTTTTTTAGAACAAGCTGTACTAGGCGGCGGGTTTGTTGCTGGCTGGGGGCAATGAGTGAATTGCCTCTAGTTGGGAGCTGTGTTTGCTGTTTATGCCGGTTCCGTGGGTTTCTGCTAATAATAACTGGCGGATGAGACGAGCGACTGCTCGTTGGGCTAAATTACTGGCGACTTGCTGCCCCAAACGCTGCACTTCTGGTTTCATCAAGATTTCTGGGACTTTCTGCGCCACTTTTATGGGGTCAAAACCGGGGGTTTGGCGGAGCATTTCCAATATCCTTTGGATACGATCGAGGTTTTCCCGATCGGCCTGGGACATGGGTTTTGGCTGTACTTCTAACCCGAACCACTCGCCGACCACAGAACGGGCATTTTGCAGGGCGTTTTGGGAAAGGACATCTACGTTTTTCACAATTTCAGCCACCAAGTAATCCCGGAGGAAATCGCCGCGCTCAGAAAACAAGTATTCTAGAGCCTGATTGAGGTTTTGGCTGAGGTCATAATCATCGCTACTGCTGGCATTTTTGAGTAAATTTTCTAAGCGATTCCAGCGGAAAGAGCCATCTTTAAACAGTAAATCCCGCAGGGAGGAACGCAGCTCGGGAGCGGAGTCGGTGAGCAGACGTTTGGCCACATAGGGATAGGCTTTGCTGAGGACTTTAAACTCCGGATCCACATTGATAGCGATGCCTTCGAGGGTGACGAGGGAGCGGATGATTAAAGCATAGTAAGCGGGGACGCGGAAGGGATATTCATACATCACTTGGGAGAGTTCGTCGGTGATGCTTTTGAAGTTGAGTTCGGCGACGCTGGAGCCGAGAGCGTTGTTGAAGACCCCGGCGAGGGCGGGGATGATGGGGGTGAGGTCGGTATCGGGGGTTAAAAATTCTAGTTTTACGTAGTCTTTGGCTAAGCCTTCAAAGTCGCGGTTAACTAGATGGACGACGGCTTCAATTAAGCCGTAGCGTTGATAGTCTTTGACTTGGCTCATCATGCCAAAATCGAGGTAGGCGAGTTTGCCGTCAGTGGTGGCGAGGAGGTTGCCGGGATGGGGGTCGGCGTGGAAAAAGCCGTGTTCTAGGAGCTGACGCAAGGAGCAGTTAACGCCAACTTCAATTAAATGGGTGGGGTCGATGCCTTGCTGGCGTAATTCTTCTAATTTGGTGAGTTTGGTGCCAGTTATCCACTCCATTGTCAGGACTTCGCGTCCGGTGTATTCCCAGTAGATTTTGGGGACGTAGATATCTGGGATGTGGCTGTAGAGTTGGCGAAATTGTTCGGCGTTGCGTCCTTCTTGGGTGTAGTCCATTTCTTCATAGATGCGGGCGCCGAATTCGTCCATGATGCCTACGAGGTCGCTTTTGATGCGCTTTTTCCGGTTGTTGACCGCCCAGATGGCGAGCCTGCGCAGGATGTAAACATCGAGGGCCATGCTCTGGTTGAGTCCAGGACGCTGGACTTTGACGGCGACGGTTTCCCCGGTTTTGAGTTTGCCTTTGTACACTTGCCCGAGGGAGGCGGCGGCGACGGGGTTGGGGGAGAGTTCGGCGAAGATTTCTTCGGGGGGGGCGCCGAGTTCTTCTTCGATGAATTGGTAGGCGATCGCGTTGGCGAAAGGCGGGAGTTGGTCTTGCAGTTTGGTCAGCTCTTCCAGGTATGCTGGGGGCACCAAGTCCGGGCGAGTGGAGAGGGCCTGACCGATTTTAATAAATGCCGGACCGAGTTGGGTCAGAGTTTGGCGGAATTGAGCAGCGCGGCGTTTTTGGTTGGTGCGGCTGCGTCCAGTTTTGCCATCCCACCAAATTCCCAGTGCGAAGCTAAGCAGGGGGAGGACGATCGTGAGGCGACGCCACCAGACTTGTAGGGGGCGACGGTCATAGTGGCGGGCGATCGCCTCTGGATCGTAACGCAGGGCTGCCCCATCCTGCCTAACCGGGGGCATAGGACATTCCTCTACCGGTGGCACTGGTGTTGCCCGTACCGTTACCGTGGAACTGGGGGCAGTTGCTGACTTATAGTCTGTTGGGGGTGACTGTACTGTTTTAACCGTCATCTATCTAACACCAAGTAGGGGAACGACTTCATATATTTTAACAATCTGCCACAAATTCACGGTGTGGATTTCCCGCCAGATCAGGATTCTTGGCGGTAAATCCAAGTTTCTGCCCGGTTGGCGATCGCCGCCAAAATTTCCTGGATGAGGCGGTGAGCTTCTGGTTTTAACAACAGGGGCATCAGGGTAGAAACTGATTTGATATCAGGACTGTAAGCTGCCGCGATCGCCCCCAAAATTTTTTCAATTGGATGAGCGGGCACGGGATTTTTCATATCATATTTGGGCTCAGTTGTCAACCCCAGCAACACAGTAATTTTTGTGACATTAACCGCGAAAATAGTTTCCAAATCAGCGACTAATTCAGCAATAACAGCTCGCCGCAACGGAGCCCCTTCGCGAGAGTCGAGAAAATCCAAGCCGCTGGCGAGAAGACTGGACACATCCCCCGCATCAGACCGGAGGGCATTTTGCAGTAAATCATCAAGCAGATGCCATTGAATTTGCCCTTTTTTCAGGAGCAATTCTTGTAAGCAGGTGCGGAATTCCGGGGATGGTTCCGTGAGGAAACGTCTGGCGATATAGGGATAGCTATTGGTGAGGGGTTGAAAACTCGGATTAATGTTGAGAGCGATCCCTTCTAAGGTGGCGAAACTGCGGAAAATCAGTAGGTAATAGGTAGGGAGACGAAAGGGATATTTGTAAATCAGGGGGGAGAGCTTTTCAATGATGCTTTTAAAGCCGAATTCCGTGATAGTGGCACCCAAAACGTTGCCAAAGACTTCGGCGAATTCGGGAATGAGGGGTTGGAGGTCAGTATCTGGGGGTAAAAATCCCAGTTTGATGTAATCTGTGCCTAGGGAGTCAAAGTCACCGGTGAGGATATGGATGACAGATTCCAGGAGCCGATCGCGGTAGTATGGCGTGACTTCACTCATCATGCCAAAATCCAAATAAGCCAATTTCCCCCCTGGGGTTGCCAGCAAATTGCCTGGGTGGGGGTCAGCGTGGAAAAAACCCCCTTCTAAAAGCTGCCTCATGGAACAGGCAAACCCCAATTCCACAAAATAAGCCCCATCTAACCCCCAAGCAGCCATAGTTTCCCGCTGGGTTAATTTCACGCCCTCAATCCATTCCATCGTCAGCACCCGCACACCGGAATATTGCCAATAAATCCGGGGGGCAGTAATATTTTTATCATCCCCATAAAGCGCCGCAAACCTTTCCGCGTTGCGGCCTTCATTGGCATAGTCCATTTCTTCAAATAACCGGGCGGCTAACTCATCAATAATCCCCACTAAGTCACTGCGGACAAACCAGATAGATGCTTGAGCCCAAGCGCCGAATCCCCGGAGGATGTAAATATCCAGAGAAATGATATCTTTTAATCCGGGGCGCTGTATCTTTACCGCCACGTCTTCGCCAGTTTTGAGCTGGGCTTTGTAAACCTGGCCGAGGGAGGCAGCGGCCACGGGAGTCTCACTAAGTTCGGCGTAAATAGCTGGCCAAGGATAGCCTAATTCGGCTTTGATGATATCATAAGCTATTTCATTAGGAAAAGCTGGTAATTGGTCTTGTAAATTAGCTAATTCTTCTAAATAAACTGGGGGGATGACATCAGGGCGACAGGAGAGAATTTGTCCCAATTTAATAAAAGTTGAGCCCAGTTCTGTAAGTTTGTGGCGCAATTGGCGGGCACGAGCCACCTGATGACGTGGTTGGAGACGACGCCAAAACCAATCCCAAACCAAGCCGAGGGCAAAGCTGCTGAATGAGATTAAAATGGCCAAGGTGCGGACCCAGACGGAGAGGGGACGCTGGCGGTAGATATGGGTCAGGGCGGCGGAATCGTACTGCAATGGTCTCTGCGTGAATTGGGTTGCAGTTATGATATCAAATCCGCAGGGAGAAAACTTTCCCGTTTGGCCTTTTTGGCTTATAAACTGATGGTGGTATCTGTGGAAGGAGCTAATCCTGAGCCTATGCTTGTCCTGTTGCGGATTGAAAATTTTGCCCTCATCGACAGGCTCGAGCTGGAATTTGGCAGCGGTTTGAACGTGCTAACCGGGGAGACGGGGGCGGGAAAGTCGATTATTTTGGATGCCCTGGATGCGGTTTTGGGGGGAAAGGTGACGTTGCGGGCGGTCCGTAGTGGGACGGAAAGGGCGTTAATTGAGGCAACGTTTGAATGTGGCTTTGAGATGGCGTCCTGGGTGAGGCAACAGGAAATTGAGTTACTGGATGGCAATTTGCTGGTGGTGAGCCGGGAAATGGTGGCGAGTCGCTCTGGGGGGATGCGGAGCCGATCGCGCCTGAATGGCATTTTGGTGAACCGGCAAATGATGGATCAACTGCGCGATCGCCTGGTAGAAATCACCGCCCAAGGACAAACCGTACAATTAGGACAACCAGCGCGTCAGCGGGAGTGGTTAGATGCGTTTGGCGGACCGCGACTGGCACAGCAGCGGCAAATTGTGGCGCGCATTTACGCCGAATGCACCCGGTGGCTGCAAGCGGTAGAAAATCGCCGCCAGTCGGAGCAGCAGCGGTTGCAACGTCTGGACTTATTGCAATATCAGCTCCAAGAGCTGACCCAAGCAGGTTTGGCAGACCCGGAAGAATTGCAATACCTAGAAGCAGAACGCCAGCGCCTGAGTCATGTGGTAGAATTACAACAGCAAAGCTATCAAGCCTATCAACTCCTTTATCAAAATGATAGCGATGGGCCAGCAGCAGCGGACTTGCTCGGACAGGTGGAGTCTGTCCTCAGCGATATGGTGCAGTATGACGGCCAGCTGCAGCCAGTTTTGGAGATGGTAAAAGATGCTCTGGCCCAAGCGAGCGAGGCGGGTTTACGGTTGAGCAGTTATAGTGGCAGTTTGGAAACGGATCCGGAGCGCTTGGAGGAAGTGGAGGAGCGCATTGTCCAATTGAAGCAAATTTGCCGCAAATATGGGCCGACTCTGAAAGAGGCGATCGCCTACTCGGAGCGAGTCGAAACCGAGTTGGAAGCACTGACAAACCCAGGAGAGTCTTTGGAGTCACTGGAGCAAAAGTATTTCGCCTGCAAACAGCAGCTAGACGCGGCTTGCAGCCAGCTTACCCAAATGCGCCACAGTGCCGCTGCAGCTTTAGAGTCAAGGTTGGTGGAAGAATTGCGCCCTCTGGCAATGGATAAAGTCCAATTTCAAGTGCAAATTACACCCACTGAAGCCAATAGCACTGGTGCTGACCAAATTGTGTTTTTATTTAGTGCTAACCCTGGCGAACAGGTGCAACCCCTGAGCCAAACTGCTTCCGGTGGGGAAATGAGCCGGTTTCTTTTGGCTTTGAAAGCCTGTTTTTCTCAAAGGGGTAGGGGCGAAGCATCCCGAGGAGAGGTGGTCGGTTTAACCCCAGAACTAGAATCAGAATGCTTTGCCCCTACGGGTACATTGGTGTTTGATGAAATTGATGTGGGGGTGTCGGGGAAAGTGGCGGCGGCGATCGCGGAGAAACTGTACCAACTCTCGCAACACCAGCAAGTCCTATTCGTGACGCACCAGCCGATGGTAGCAGCAATAGCCGACCATCATTTCCGCGTCGCCAAGCAAGTCATCGACACCATCATCCCCCCCAGTAATGGCGTCACTGCTCCCGACAGTCCCGATAGCCAAGAACGCACGGTGGTGCGGGTGGCATCTTTGGTGAATTCCCAGCGGCGGGAAGAACTGGCGCAAATGGCTGGGGGTAACTCGGAAGGGGAGGCGATCGCTTGGGCTGAGTCCCTGCTGGCGCAAGCCGCACAAATGCGCCGCATATCAAAAATCGCTGACTCTACTGATGACCCCACGAAAATCTAATGCCACAATGGAGAGCAAGCTCTTACATTTACTCCTTGCACAGCAAGGCGGGCGAGAGCGTGTTATCACTATATACATTCAACCGGTAAATTTAACCACCACTAAGGTTAAGGTGGGTGGGTCTCGGCGAAGTGAAAAATCGATATGCGATCCACCAACATCTACCAATCTGACGACAAGGAGAGTAAACTGGGGAGGAGTATAGGGTCTGCGCCGCTTACTCGGCAACAAATGCTATCGCCTTCCTGGTTGCTCTCAGTTCTCTGAGTACAGGTCTGGACTAAAGAGTAAAGATCTATGACAGCTGCATCTCCGAATCATCAGTGGGACCACAATGGCGGCACCGTCATTGATGTGACTCCCCAAGTAGAAGCCAAAAATATGCGCTCCCAGTCTGCCCCCAAACAGGCTGCATCTACTCATGCCAGTAGTGGTGCAAGCAGTGCTGCAAGCAGTGCATTGACCACTACACAAGGGACTTTTTCGGCGTTTCTCGCCCCTCTCACCCAGGACACTTTCAAAAAAGTAGTTACGGATGTAGAGAGTAAACTCCAGGTTGTAAATCAAACCCTGTCCATGTTGGACAGCCTGCTGGATTCTCAGGGTTTTGACTCGATTCTGGATGAGATGCTGCGCTCTATTACCCTGAAAACTGGGGAATTACTGGCGGCAGACCGCACGACAATTTTTTTATTAGATGAGGAAAAGAACGAACTTTGGTCGATCGTGGCGAAGGGCGAAGGTGGGGGCACCTTAGAAATTAGAATCCCCGCTGACAAAGGTATCGCCGGGGAAGTGGCCACATTAAAAACTGTAGTTAACATCCCGTTTGATTTTTTTGATGACCCCCGCTCCGCTGAATCGAAAAAGTTTTACAAAAAAAGTGGCTATCGCACCTATACCATGCTCTGCTTGCCCTTGTTGAGCGAAAAAGGTGAGTTGGTGGCAGTGGTGCAATTACTTAACAAGCTCAAGAAAGTCCATGACGTAGAAGCTCCCTTGTGCGACAAAATCGACACAAAAGGCTTCTCGGAGGAAGACGAGCGGGTGTTTGAGGAGTTTGCCCCCTCGATTCGCTTGATTCTGGAGTCTTCCCGCTCTTTCTATAAGGCATCCCAGCGGCAGCGGGCGGCAGCGGCCCTGATGGCGGCGACTCAATCTTTGAGTAAGAGCAGCCTTGACCTGGAAGAAACCCTCCGCCGGGTGATGGATGAAGCGAAGCAGCTTATGAATGCCGATCGTAGCACCCTGTGGCTGATCGACCATGACCGAAATGAGCTGTGGACGAAAATCCCCATTGGCGGCGTGCTAAAAGAGCTGCGCATTCCTAGAAGTGCGGGTTTTGCAGGGCAAGTGGCCGTCAGCGGCGAGCCTTTAAACATCGCTTTTGACTTGTACGACCATCCCGGCTCGGAGACATCGAAAAAAACCGACAAAACCACCGGATACAGGACTTGCAGTTTGCTATGTATGCCGGTGTTTAACGGGGATGGCGAGTTAATTGGGGTGACGCAGCTACTGAATAAAAAGAAACAGGGTGATTTCCCGCCTTATGATGCCAGTACATGGCCGGAGGCTCCCGAATGCTGGAAAGCTAGTTTTAACCGCGCCGACCAAGAGTTTATGGAGGCGTTTAACACCCAAGCCGGGGTGGCTTTGCAAAATGCCAAGTTGTTCGCCACGGTGAAACAGCAAGAACAGCTGCAGAGAGACATCCTCCGCAGTCTCAGCAACGGGGTCATCTCTACGGATAAAAAGGGCATCGTTATTTCTGCGAATGAAACGGCAAGAAAGTTGCTGGGGTTGGCAGAAGCCGATCGGCTCGAAGGGACAGCGATGGCAGACATGATTGCCATCAAAGAGGCGGAATTTGCCCAGCGGTTCAAGGCGGCTTTGGAACCTAGCGAGGAAAAATCCCGCAACCAGTATTATCCGGAGCAAACTCTCCTGGCGAAAAACGGTGAGGAACACAGCGTCAACCTGTCGATTAATTCGATCGTCGATGCCAATGATGCCAAAAACGTCTATGGTGCCCTCGTGGTCATCGATGACATCAGCGATGAAAAGCGGCTCAAGAGTACCATGTACCGTTACATGACCCAAGAAGTGGCCGAAGCGCTCCTCGCCAGCGGGGAGACCGGGTTAGGCGGCAAGAAAAAAGATGTCTCTGTGCTGTTCTCTGATATTCGCAGCTACACCACCTTGACGGAAAAACTCAGTGCCGAAGAAGTGGTGGATATGCTTAATGAATACTTCGAGCGCATGGTGGATGCCGTCTTTAAGTACAAAGGCACTCTGGATAAATACATCGGGGATGCTTTGATGGCGGTTTTCGGTTCTCCCCTGCCTCTGGCGGACCACGAGTGGTGTTCCGTGCAAACCGCTGTGGATATGCGCCTGCGTCTGGCTCAATTCAATGCCGAACGCAAAGCCGCCGGGAAGATGCAAATCAGCATCGGTATCGGGATCCACGCTGATGAAGTGGTCAGCGGTAACATCGGCTCCAGCAAGCGGATGGAACTGACCAGTATCGGCGATGGCGTCAACCTCGCCTCCCGCCTAGAAGGCACCAGCAAGATGTATGGCACCGACATCGTGATTAGCCAAAAAACCTATGAAAAATGCCAGGATAAAATCTGGGCGCGGGAACTCGACTTTATCACTGTCAAAGGCAAAAGCGAGCCGGTGAAAATCTATGAACTGGTGGGTCTCCGTTCTGGTCCCCTCGGTGCTGACCTCACCCAGAAGCAGCATGACCTGATCGGGCATTACCACCAAGGACGGAATTATTATCTCAAACGGCAGTTTGCTGGTGCTTTGCGGGAGTTCGGACAAGTGCTGGAACTTGACCCGAAAAACAAAGGCGCCTCCCTGCATATGGAGCGCTGCCAGCATTTCCTCGTTTCCCCACCAGGAGATGACTGGAATGGGGTCGAGAAGCTGACGGAAAAGTAGTATCCTAGGTTGGATCCGGTCCGGTGGTTTGGGAACTGAGTCAGGGATTTTGTGCGGCCTGCGCCCGGAATTTTTGTGGACCCGCACTTACAGCCCCACCGGCGAGACAGACCCCTGACCCCCACCCCCCATCGGGATAGCCAAAGCACAACTCTAGTTAGTAATTTCTATGGGATTAGATCGTCAGTCCGCCTCCATCGATCGCACTGTCACCAATATTGATGCGGCTAAGTTGGGTTTAGAACCAAAGGAAGTATCGGTGTTGTTCTCCGATATTTATGGCTACAGAAGGTTGACTCGGAATTTGGAGTCAACGGAAGTAGCTTATCTGCTCAACGAGTATTTCCAATCAATGGTAGATGCCGTTTATAAGTCTAAAAATACTTTTGAAAAACAAATAGAATTAGCCTGCATCCGCAATTCCTTGATTGTGGTTTTTGGCGCCCCAGAATATTTGGCCAATCATCCCTGGGTTTCCCTGCAAACGGCAGTGGAAATGACCCAGCAGCTAGCTGAATTTAATTCCCGGCGCCAAGGTGGGAATCAGCCCCCGATTAAAATGGGGATTGGGATCAATTCTGGCACCATCCTCAGTGATCAAATCGGTAGTGGCAGGCGTATGGCTTTTACTGCTATTGGCGATAGCGTCAGCTTGGGCTATTATCTCGAAGGCATCAGCAAGCAATACGGCTGCGAAATCGTCTTGAGCGAAAATACTTATCGAGCCTGTGCTGAGAAGATATGGGTGCGAGAATTGGATTTGGTGCGGATGCGCAACGATTACACTCCGGTGCCAATTTACGAGTTCTTGGGGTGGCGATCGGAGCCCATCTCCCAACAAAAGCAGCAACTCATCGAACATTACGACAAAGCGCGCAAATATTACATGAACCGTCAGTTTCCCATTGCTCTGGGCGAATTTGCCACGGTTTTGGAACTCGACAGCAACGACAAACCATCGGCTTTGCACTTAAAGCGCTGTCAAAAGCTGCTGAAAGAGCCTCCTGCCGACGACTGGGATGGTGTCACCGATTTGGCGGAATAAGCCTAACCCTGTATGGGTGTTAGCCCTCAGTGCTGACACCCTTATTTGTCATTGGCCATATGTGGTTTAAATTGCCTAAAGTTTCTATGGGCTTGATTCAGCAATAATCTTTCTAATTTCATCCAGGGCAATATTATCTTGTTCTGATTTTGTATAAATCGTTAACAAACAAAATAATTCTGGTTGCGAGTTGAATGTAATAAATTAAGCGATATCCACCACTTTTGCCCTTTTGGACATCACTATTTTTGAGGCGCAATTTAAACACATCATATTCCACTCCCGTTATGCGATCGCCTGGATACTCGCCTCGTTGCAGTTGTTCTATAACTGGCTGAATATCATAGCGAATGTTGCGATATTTTTTGGCTAGAGTTTTGAGATTGCGGTTAAAAGTTACGGAGGCTTCGACTTGAATAAATAACGGTTCAGACATCTTCGATTCCTTCCCAAAGTTGAGAAACAGGGATGGTCTGTCCGGTCATCGCTTCCTGCCAAGCTTGGCGAAAATCTGCTATTATCGTTTCATTGGGAGTGTCGTATTCCTCTAACTCTGGCTCTTCCTGAAGTCTTACAGTGACTTCAACACGGCTATTTTTCATAAACTCTAGCGGTTGATCTAAGGACAGTTGTCCTTGCTCGTTAATAGTCCCCATTACCTTTACTTTTTTCATGGTTTATCCTAAAAAATTAAGGCTCCAAATCATTAACCAAAGCTAGCCTGATTATCACTTCGTTACAATATCTCCTTTAAATCTAGCATAAATCCTGGCAGCACATCTTCTCCAGACAACGCCGCCGGATTTTCTAAGATTTCTACTTCTTTTCCGGGACGGTAAATCTCTACTCGTTGATTTTGGGGGTCAATTAGCCAACCCAACTGCGCCCCATTTGATTGGTATTCTACCATTTTCTCCTGGAGATTATTTAAATTATCGCTTTCGGAGCGCAGTTCTACCACGAAATCAGGACATAAGGGCAAAAATTTCTTTTTCTGTTCGGGAGTTAATCCCTGCCACCGCTCGATTTTCACCCATGCCGCATCGGGCGATCGGTCTGCACCATTAGGCAGTTTGAAACCCGTACTGGAATCAAATACTCTCCCCAATTCATTGCCATCAGCCCAATTCATTAACCGCTGGGTGATGCGACCATTGCGATGTCCCGTTTCTCCTCCGGTTGGCGGCATAATTATCAACTCTCCTGTAGCAGTGCGCTCAAATTTTAAATCCCGGTTTTCCTGACAGAGCTGCCAAAACTGCTCTTCTGTCAAATCAAACTGCAAGCGCAAGGGGGTAGGTAAACCGACAGTTATTGCCTCGACAGTTGCGACCATAGTCCGATTCCTCCTCAGAATATGCCATTTAATTTTATAGTCAATTCAAATAACAATGAGACAAGCCAGGGAACTGGCCCTTGGCTTTGGCTAAAACAGCGGGAGAAATAGGAACCCCAGAGGCGGGTGGCTGTACTTGTAAATGCTTTACCACACATTTGGGGTGGTTGGGGCGTTGGGGATCCGCAGCGAGATAGGTTTTGCCAAAGCCTCTTTGACCGAGTGGTTGTAAGATTTGATAGCGGTCTTTAAGGAGTTGCCCCTGCATTTGATTTCCTTGGTTGCGGGATTTTTTTAAATTGTAGATGATGCAGGGGGTTTGTGGGGGTTTTTTGGGATTTTTGGGCAGGGGAGACTTGGGGAGAGGGGGGAGAAAATCTTTCCCAGTCTTTCCCAGTCTTTCCCAGTCTCCTATCGGGTTTTCGGGTCGATCGCATCGCGCAAACCGTCACCAATGTAGTTGATGCTCAGAACAGTTAAAAATATGACTGTACCGGGAAAAATTGCCATATGGGGAGCGCTGTCTAAATAATCTTTGGCTTCATAGAGCATCCGTCCCCAGGTGGGAACGTCTGGGGGGAAACCTAAACCTAGAAAACTGAGGGTAGATTCGGTGATAATGGCATTACCAACGCCGAGGGTGGCGGCGACAATTACCGGCCCGATCGCATTGGGCAGAATATGAACCCAAATGAGGCGCATAGGAGACGCTCCCAGGGAACGCGCCGCCGCCACATAGTCCATTTGCCGCACAGTTAAAAACCCGGCTCGTACTAGACGCGCTACTGGCATCCAGTTTAAGCCCCCAATGACAAAAATAACCAGATAAAATATGCCCCATTCTGGCCCAGCAACCGCTTTAATAGCATCACGAAATAGGTAAACTACTAATAGTAATAAAGGGAGCTGGGGTAAGGCTAAACATAAATCGGTGATGCGCATGAGGATAGTATCAATAACGCCGCCGCAAAAACCCGCCACGGCGCCTATTCCCACGCCGAGGAAGATCGCCAGGGCGATCGCGCTCACCCCCACCGCCAGAGATATCCTCCCCCCCCACAACACCCGCGCCAATTGGTCTTGACCCAAATCATTCGTACCAAACCAATGTTGCCAACTCGGACCGAGGGACGCCTGGGTAAAATCAATCTCATCCCCCGGCACCCCATACACCAGCGGACCGACCAACAAACTGAGGATGATTATCGCCAGCACCCCCATCCCCACCACCGCCATTTTGTCCCGGCGAAACTGCCGCCATACATCCCCCATTTTCCCTCAATACTCCACCCGTGGGTCTAATAAACTATACAAAATATCCGCCACCAAATTAAACAAAACAATCAAAATCGCATAAATAAAAGTAATCCCCATCACCACCGGCGTATCACTACGATAAATAGAATCAATCAACAACGCCCCAATTCCCGGCACTCTAAACACCTGTTCCGTCACCAACGCCCCCGTAAACACTCCCGGCACATCCAACGCCACTAAAGTCACCACTGGAATCAAAGCATTGCGCAAAACATGGCGAAAAATCACCCTCATGCCTGACAATCCCTTAGCATAAGCAGTGCGCACATATTCCTGATTTAACTGTTCCAAAACCGATGCCCGAATAAACCGCATCAACCGCGCCGCCTGATACAATCCCAACACCCCCACTGGGAGGATACATTGCTTCACCATTGCCCCAAAACTCGCCCAATCCCTCACCTCTAAGGTGCTATCATACATAGAAGGCAACCACTTAAGCTGGACACTGAAAAGCAGAATTACCAGCAACCCAGTAAAAAATGTAGGTAAAGAAAACCAAATTAACCCCAAAGTCGTAGTAATTTGGTCTATAATAGAATAGCGCTTTATGGCAGAAACTATCCCCAGAGGAAATGCCACCAATACTCCCACAATATAAGCCGAACCCACCACAAACAGGGTGGCGGGCAACCGTTGGATAATCAGCTCGCTTACCGGACTGCGACTGTTAAAAGAATAACCCATATCCCCTTGCAAAAATGCCCCCACCCATTTAAAATAGCGAATGTAGATAGGCAAGTCTAAACCCAGGGATTTTCTGATATTTTCCCGCACTTCTGCAGTCAGGGATGGATTCGTGGCAAATTCCCCCAATGGGTCTCCCGGCGCCAGAGCCAAAACGGTAAAAATTACGGCACTGATGGCAATGAGAGTGGGGATGGAAATTAACAGGCGTTTGATTAGGTAGCGGTTCATATAGTAGTTTTTAATCCTTAACCGTGGTGTGGGTATGATATCCCACCTTACATTATTCCATAAAAATTACCCGTAGGGTGGGCAATCATGCCCACCCTACATTATGCTAACTTAACTAACCAAGGACAAAGGACAAATGACAAATGACACATGACCTTAATTTTGACGCTGCCAATCCTTAATATTCCAAGTATTGCGGTCCCACGGGGTTAAATCTAACCCAATAATGCTGCTATTTAAGGCAATAGCATCGGCGCGGTTAACTAGGGGGATAACTTCCACATCTTTCACTAGCATATCGTTCATTTGGATAAATAACTGCTCCCGCTTTTTCGGGTCTAGTTCAGTTTGGGATTTTTGCCACAAAGCATCATAAGTGGGATTGCAGTAACGAGCAAAGTTTTGCCCTGACCAGTTATTAGATTTTTGGGCAATCTCTTGGCAGGTATATGTTTTCATATAATCTCCGGGTTCGGGGCTGTTGTTCCCTGTGGTGTACAGTTCTAAGTCAGCAGAAAAACGCGCTATTGTATCTGGGTTAGCGGGGTCGGAGCTAAAGAAAATACTGGCATCAATAGTTTTCAGCTCTACCTCTATCCCTACTGTCTTAAGGGACTGTTTGATAATTTGCTGGGTTTTTTGTCGCACTGGGTTGACGGAAGTTTGAAACACCAGTTTCATTTCCACGCCGTTTTTATCGCGAATGCCGTTATTATTAGTGTCTTTCCACCCCGCCTCGTCCAGAAGCGCGGCGGCTTTTTGCGGGTTGAATTCATAGCTGGTATTGGGGGAGTTGTACGCGGCTGGTGCGACTAAAAAATTGGCCGTGGGTTTGCCGGTATCGCCGTAAAGTTGGCTGACAATGGTTTGTCTGTCGATGGCGAAGTTTAAGGCTTGGCGGACTTTTTTATCGGTTAAAAATGGGTGGGGAAATTTCACATTAGACCGCTCTCCCTCTGGGGTGGTGTGGTTGGGGTCGCTGTGGTTGATGTCGATGCGCTCAACTAAGGGGCCGAAGCTGGTAATTATTTTGCCTTTACCTCCGGTTTGCATCTGTTGTAATACTTGGGGTTCTATTTGCAAATTAAAGGCATAATCTGCTTCGCCGGTTTGGAGGACGGAGCGAGCAGCGGAGGTGGAGTCACCACCGCCTTTGAGCAAGAGGCGATCGAACCCCAAATTAGCCACCTCTCGGAATTCCGGGTTCCGCTCATATACCGCCGTATCCCCCGGTTTGAATTCTACCACCCGATAAGGGCCAGTCCCCACAGGTATCAGATTCCCCGGCGCTTCCCTCGCCTTCGCTCCTTGATACTGCTCAAACTGGTGGCGCGGTAAAATCATCCCCTCTGCACCGGTGAACGGCAAAAACCAAGCGGGGTTTGGCTCTTTAAAAGTGATTTTTACCGTGTAGTCGTCCACCGCCTCCACTTTGGCAATATTTTCATACACCCCAACGCTGTTCGCCGCCACATCCTTGTTAGTGACAAATTCATAAGTAAACACCACATCCGCTGCTGTAAAAGGCTTGCCATCGGACCATTTCACACCCTGTTTCAGCTTCCATGTTACCGATGTGGCATCAGCAGCTAGTCCCCCATTCTCTAGAGTCGGCTTTTCCGCTGCTAAAAACAGCACCATTTCCCCATTTTTGTCAAAACTAGCCAACGGTTCCAAGGTAATGCGCGCCGCTTCAAAATCCTTATAACCATTGGAAAGGTGCGGGTTAAGGATAGTAGGCGCTTGCCAATACAGCAACCGCAGCTCTTTTTGCTCTGTCGCTGGCGGTTTTGGGCTTTGGGGCGCACAGGCGCTCAACCAAGATATAATTGGCACGATCGCCAGGAGTAATATTGACTTTGAACCTTGTCTCACAGTCTCCCTCCTTTGTCATTGGTCCTTTGTCCTTGGTCATTGGTCCCCAGGAGAAGAAACCCGGTTTCTTAACCAAATCCTCTTGTTTAAACGGAGGTTCTGCGCAAGAAACCCGGTTTCTGGGGGACAAACAACCAATGAATTTTATCATCTTTTACGGCAAATAGGATAAATTCAAATGCGGCAGGAGTATAATAAGTTAGTCAGAGATAATATACCCGATATTATCCGCCACCAACAAGTAAATTTTGCTACCAAAATTCTTTCTGAGGAACAATATCGCCAAGCCCTCCGTCAAAAGCTGCTTGAGGAAGCCGCCGAAGCTGCTACCGCTAATGATGAAAATTTAGTCATGGAATTGGCAGATTTATCAGAAGTGATAGATGCTTTAATGGCAGTTTATGGCATTTCCCTGGAGACGGTGCAAGAAACCCAAAATCAGCGCCGTCGAGAAAGGGGGGGGTTTACCCAGCGCTTGATGTTGCTGTGGACTGATAGCGCGCTGTAGGGGAGACAGAGGGACGGAGAAAATTGATTTTTCAGAAATTAGCAAACAAAGATGAAGATGAAACGGTATTTAATTGCCATTGTCTGCTGTCTGGCTTTAACTACTACCAAAGTGCGGGCGGATAGTCCCCTCACCAGTACGGATTTTAATCGGGCTTATCAAGATGTGGCATTAGTGAAAAAAGCCAGCACCAGTGGGATGGATGACAGTATTATGGCGGCTTTGAGTAATCCCCAGGTGCCCCATGATGTGCGGGCTGCTATTGTTAATGCTTTGGGTTGGAATATTAATGGCCAGCAAAATGGCAGAATGTATGCGGAATATGTCGCCCGCAGTCATAATGTCACTACTTCTGAGCTGACTATTGACATGCTCACGCCCCAGGAAGCATTTTCCTTGGGATATTTGTTGGCGATGGATGATTATTTTACCATGAAACCTCTGGGAGGGACGGGAGAGGTAGAACAGGCGCAACCTTTAGAGCTGCTGGATGCGGCGGTAGGGAAAAATCATCGGGATTTTTCTATTTATTTAATCCGCAGTTTGGTGCGTACCCAAAATGAAATGCACCGCCTGACTTGGTGTGGGGTTTATACGGATATTACTTCGGCAATATCGGGGTTTCCTTTTGAACGGAATATGCGTGATGAGGCAGTGGGAATTATTATGGAATATATGAATATTTATCAAGAATATTGTGGGGATAAGGCTCCAAATTGATGAGGTGGAAACGGGAGTAGGTTTGTAGTTGGGCTTTAGCCCAAAATTCCGAAGGTTCGTAGTTGGGCTTTAGCCCAAAAAGGAGGGTGGGCATATTTTTTTTATTCAAAATCTTATATATGTGAAAAACCATGCCCACCCTACGAACTGGGCGAAGCATTTCCCCAACTCCCCTACAGCAGAAGCGCCTAAAATTTGTTTAGAACAGAGGTGATGGCAGAATATGAGCGCTAGTAAAGTCAGAATTGCTAAGGATAAAGCGGAGTTGGTTAAGTCTCTGGTGGTGGGGGAGGGGAGTGATGGGGTGTTTCCGACTTATGCGGATGCGATCGCCTTCGCCGCTGCTTTGGGTAGTAAACGTCAACGCCGATCGCCCCTGAGCAACGTCTCCCAGCGGGACCCTGGTGCCATTAGTGTGGAAATCTTTATTTCCCGAGGCTACGATACCTTAATCAATCTACTGGCGATCGTCTCCACCAAAAACCCCAAAATCATCTCCCCCAAAGACCCCGCCGCCGAAACCCAGCGGCTCCAAATCTTTGAAGAATACGCCAACGGCGGTTTAGAAATCCTCCGGGACGAACTACGCGGCGCCGTTGACTACACCGAACGCATCACCCTCCTCCTCATGTCAGAACGCCACCGCCAAGATGCTACCGGACAATACGGCTTTGACTTGAGCCGCTTTTTATGACCTCCAAGTTCGTAGTAGGGCTTCAGCCCTCCAAGTTCGTAGTAGGGCTTCAGCCCTCCAAGTTCGTAGTAATTCTTGCCCATCCGGAGGGCTAAAGCCCTACTAAGAACTCATCCGGAGGGCTAAAGCCCTACTACGAACCCTAACTTCCCATCACAACATCGGCGGTATTCCCACATCCTGCGGTAGCACTAACTTACCATCAAAACCAACCGCCTTATCCTCAAAAGTCCGCGCTTTCGCTAACTCCGATCGCAATTCCCCCCGCGCCATTTCCCCATCCATACCCCCCAAAAGATAAACCAACAACCGCGAAGCCAAATCCCGCCCCGAAACCCGCACCCGCTTTTTATTCGGGTCATATAAAACCCCATACCACAAAGACCCCGGATGCTCCATCCCACTAAAACCACCATCCGCATCATAGCGGTTCAACTTCTCAAAAATCTGCCGCAAAGAAAAACCCTTTTGGAACACCAAAATCCCCAAAGCCTGCACCACCGCCACCTGACCCACGGGACGGAACAAAATATTACCATCTCCCCCCGGATTTTCAAAACTAAACCGGCGCATTTGCGGCGTTTCTTCCCCCAATTCCAACTTTTGATAACTCAACAAACCCGCCAAACCATCCCACAGCGCCTTAAAATCTGCCAAACCTTCCTCTAATTCTGCATCATCCGGGCGCATAGGAATCGAACCCTGTTTATGCGCCGGTTTCCAGTGGGGGAATTTATGCCCTAAATACCGAGTTGACATATCTTTCATCGCCTGCAGTGTAGTTAACACCGTTGACTTTGCCGCCACCGTGGCACTATCCCAATTCACCCTCGGATTGCGATGAGATTTATCCTTAAATAGAGGATGTTGTACCGCAATTTGCCGCGCTACAATAGCAAAACCATCATCCTCATTCAGCAGCGCCAGTTGCCCCTGACTCAACTGCACCGCCATCAAATTCACGTGAACGAAAATCGATCGGACTCGCCGCCGCGCCTCTTCCCGCGTTTCCCCCTGCATCACCGCCGGAATAAATTCAACGCCGATTTTTTCAAAAGCCAATTTTTGCAGTTCCGCCGGTTCCACATGGTACAATTTGCGCAAATTTTCCGTAGTCACAGGGGACCCCACCGCCGTTTTATTCTTGTTGTATCGCTGCAGCCTCCCACTTTTGATTAAACTCATCAGACCCTGCACCCCCATCAAGCGATGCTGTCCGTCCAAAGCAAAAATCGGGACCCCATTGGTCACATCCAGCAACCCCAAATTTTGCTGCTTATCCAAAGCCACAAACTCCACCGCATCACACCGGGCCCGTCCAAAATTATCCCACTCTGGGGATATGGGGTCATCCACCCAGGGGGGACAAACCACCACCAGCAGGGCCGGGAATTTGTGAGTTTTCCGTACCGCCAGATAGAGGGCCAGGGATGCTTGGCGGGACCAGTCCAGGGGACGCTGCAAAATTTCATCAATAGTTTCGGCGTTGCGGATGGGGTTTTCCGTCCGAGGGTCAAACTTTTGCTGGAATAGGGGTAACTCCGAGGCAAAACCCACCCGCGCACTCAGCCACTCCAGAGTCACGGTCCCCATGAATGCGGTTGTATTCCCCATCTGGGTTTTCTGCACGAGGAGTTTATCTCCCCTCCCCAAGTGCCTTTCCAGCAGGAGTTCCAGGGTTTGTCGTTCTTCCTCTTCCCTCGCCAATATCTGGCTCGCCATATCTGTCATCTGTGGGTCCTCTCTTTGGTGTTGAGTTTTAGGATATCATTAAGTTTTTTTAAAATTATGGTATAGTTTTTAAAAACTATAGTTTAATTAAACAAGTAAATGGCATAGTTTTTCTGCAATTACTAAATAAGCAATGTTTTGTCAAGATGACTATTACCCCCGTGGGGTATTAGCCATCATTAACCCTCAAATCCATCCTAGATGGGTTTTGGCTCGATCCACGGCTATTTTGACAGCGCTAGAAACATAAGCTATTTTGTATGGTTTCTTTGGATTTTTAGGGTTAGGGTCAAACAAAACAACATTATCCTGCCAAAGATGACCCTCCCTTGACCAATCAAGTTGGGATAGTTGCCGCACTTTTTCCTCATCAAAGGAAATGTTATGCTTATTATAAGCACAGTAGAGCAAGCGCCCTAAAATTTCCAAACCCACACTTTGTCCTAAAAGGCATACTTCCTTAAAATACTCAACTTCTTTCACTGTCAAATCATCATGGGTTTTTTCATAGAAATGCTGAGTTTGCAGACATTGGGAGAAAAGCTGATTCAGGGAAGATGCCAAAGCATTAGATGCCTGTTCTACATCATAATTTTTTAGTTCATCATTAGGATCGTCAGTAAAAGCGCAACTGACCAGCTTAGCAATATAATTGGTTGTGTAAATCAACCGCTTTTTGGTGTTGGGACTATTTTTAATTTTTTCGGTTTTGTCGGCAAAAATCGACACCTGTTTAATGATAGTTTTCATAATGCCAACCTGCCCCTCAAATTCACCAAATGATTTTAGTAATGGCTTGGGTAGAGGTTTTGTATCTGCCATATCGCGAAAATCAGTCTGGCATTGCTCAAATTTGTTTTCTAATACCAGAGTAATCGGAAAATCATGATTGGCGATTAATTCTGCCTCGGAACCTTCAATCAGTTCGTGAATTGCCCGTTTGCGGTGTTGTCCGTCGGTGATGTCTAGCTTAACACCACGACGAATGATTACTAAGCATATACCCCTACCAAACTCGATGAGTTGGATTTTGTCAGGGTCCACATTGGCCGTCAGTGTCCCCAGAATCCAGGGTTTGTCTTTTTTGATGCGGTCCCGCAGATACTCCTTGATTTCTTCGACGTGTCCGGGAACCTCGGGTCGATTTTTACCGGAATCCGGGTCGTTGTCATCAGAGGGTTTTTCCTGAAGCAGTGTTGGTAAGTCGTGAGCAGGGACGTTAATTTGCACCATGCGCCGCTTGCCTTGATGCAAAGTCAGACCCGGATAACACTTCTCCCGGTGATACTCGGCAAAGTAAGGAGCAAGTAAGCCTTCTAGGGTGCGATTTGGGCTGCTCTGGGGTTGATTGCTATCAGACATATAAATACATTGAGTCAGAATTTGCTATTCTAATCAGAAGCAACTCCTTAATCATAAACCATATTAAGGTAAACTACGAATTATACCCTAAACATTAAGCAAATATAAATTCATAAACGACCATTATACCACCATGTAAAATAAAAGTCAAGATAAAATTCTCAGGAATTAACAATATAGGAGGATTGAGCTATGACAGAAAAGCAGATGACCCTTTTTCCCCCGCGCACGGTGGAAGAGCTGGTGCAAGATATAGAGGCGCTAACCAAAGAAATCCAAGAGTTATACTGCTTGGATGCAATACCCTGGATTTTGGGATATTCCGGGGGCAAAGACAGCACAGCCACTTTGCAGCTTGTTTGGAATGCGATCGCTGAGCTTCCCCCGGACAAGCGGACAAAAACCATTCATGTAATTACTACAGATACTTTGGTAGAAAATCCGATAGTGTCAGGTTGGGTACGTGGATCATTAAAAAATCTACAAAATGCTGCTCAAAAGAAGCAAATGCCGTTTGAAACGCATCTGCTTTACCCAGAAGTTAAAGAGCGATACTGGGTTGGTCTGCTTGGGAAAGGCTACCCAGCTCCTCGATTGCGCTTTAGATGGTGTACTGAACGTTTAAAAATCAATTCTGCTAACCGCTTTATCCGCAATATGGTGCGCGCCAGCGGGGAAGTAATATTGATATTGGGTATGCGTAAAGCTGAAAGCAATAGACGAGCTACAGTTATGGCAAAGCATGAAAAGGGTAGATTGCGCGATCGCCTGAGTCCTAGACCTACTTTAATTAACTCTCTAGTCTATACTCCCATCGAAGACTGGCGCAACGATGAAGTGTGGCTGTACCTGATGCAGTGGCCCAACCCTTGGGGACATAGCAATCAAGATTTATTCGAGATGTATCGCCAATCGACTGCGGATAATGAATGTCCCCTGGTGGTAGATACCTCTACTCCGAGCTGTGGTAGTTCGCGGTTTGGTTGCTGGGTATGCACCCTGGTGGATAGCGATAAGTCAATGCAGGCGATGATTCTCAATGATGAGGAAAAAGAGTGGTTGCAGCCTTTGGTGGATGTGCGCAATGAGTTGGATATTGAGGGGGATAGACAGCACAGAGACTTTCGGCGCATCTGGGGAGAAGTGCAGCTATTCGAGCGCAACTTAGATGGGGAAATATCCGTAGAACCGATTCCCGGTCCCTATACTAAAGAGCGGCGGGAGCATTTACTGCGGCGCTTATTACAGGCGCAAGTGCAAATTCGGCGAACTGCACCACCAGAGATGGGGGAGATAACCTTAATTACCCATGACGAGTTGAGCGAGATTCGGCGCATCTGGTTAGAAGAAAAGCACGAATTTGACGACAGCTTGCCCAAAATTTATGAGGAAGTGACAGGGGAAAAGTTTATCGACCCCTTGGGAGAAGGGATTCATAGCACCTTGGGTAGCGATGAGTGGCAGATTTTGGCGGACATCTGCGCTGAAGATACGATGCACTTGGAACTAATGACGCGACTGCTGGATACAGAACGGCAATATAAAGCACGGACCCGGCGCACGGGGATTTATGATGAGTTGGAACGCTGGTTTGACACTAGCTCCCGCTCTAAAGAGGAAGCTATAGACAATGCGCATTACCAGCGGAACTTAAAAGATGCTGTCACCGAAGGGAATATGGAAAAAGTCCGCGAGATGGTGGATGATGAGAGCGAACCGAAGCCGCATTTGAGTTGGGGTGATGTGAAATTTGGGGGAAGACGGGGGGACGGGGAGACCGGGTGACGGGGTTGGGGCGAAGCATTCGCGCCCAGATCTGCTGGTTAACCGACAAGATTTAAGCGCGAATGCTTCGCCCTTCTGCGCAACCGAGTGAAGGGGAAGGTGACGGGGGATAACCTCCGACCAAAACCCAGTAGGGGCGAAGCACCCGCGTCAAAATTTGTCTGTCCTCACCTGGAACCTTATGCGCGGGTGCTTCGCCCCTACAAACCTGAACCTCATCAGTAATAACATTAATGTCAGGGAGATTTTGCGGTGATATTTTTGGAATTGGTGTTACAAAATTTTGGCCCTTATCGCGGGCGCCACGTTATCAACCTGCAGCCAGAATGGGAGGGGGAAAACCGCCCCATTATCTTGTTTGGCGGGATGAATGGCGGCGGTAAAACTACTCTGATGGATGCAATTAGGTTGGTGTTTTACGGACCTCGTGCCCTTTGTTCTAAGCGGGGAAATTTGGCTTATGGCGAATTCCTCAAGCAGGCGGTGAATAGCCAAACGCCGCTGACGGAGGAAACTTGTGTGGAGTTGGTATTTGAACATGTGGTGGATTGGGAGAAAGTGCGGTTTCGGGTGCAGCGCAAGTGGACAAGACAGCCGAAAAATGGTAAGGATACTTTGGGGATTTTGCGGGAGGAATGGCCCGATGAGGGGTTAAAGAAAATTTGGGATGAGTGGGTGGAAGGTTTTTTGCCCTTGGGGATTTCTAATTTGTTTCTGTTTGATGGGGAACAGGTGAAGGAATTGGCGGAAACTGACGAGCCAACTCCGGCGGTGGCGGAGGCAGTTCGGGCTTTGTTGGGTTTGGAGTTGGCGGATAGGTTAGAAATAGATTTGGATATTCTGGTGAGCCGCAAGCGAAAAGATATAGCGGAGGCTAAACAGCGGCAAGATTTGGATGTAATTGATAAGAAGCTGAGCCAGCAAAAGGAAGATTTAGCCACGGCGGAGGCGGAATTAAAACTGGCGCAGGAGTATTGGGAACGGACGAAACTTAATCAGGAGAGAGCGGCGGAAAGGTTTAGGCTAGAGGGGGGCAAAATTGCGGCGGAAAGCCAGCAGCTAGAAAAGCAAGTTGGGGATTTAAAGGCAAGTGCTGAGGCGGCGAGACAGGAAATGAGAGATATCGCGGCGGGAGTGATGCCTTTGGCGCTGATAGAACCGCTGTTATTATCGGCTCGCAGTCAAGGGGAAAAGGAACTCCGCGCTGCACAGGCGAAAATTGCTTTAGATGTGTTGTTGCAGCGGGATAGTCGGCTGTTGGATTTTATCTCTAATTTGGATTTAGACGGGGTGAAGCTGGATAAAATCCAAGGGTTTTTAGCGGCGGAAAATCAGAGTTTGCGGGAGGATTCATTGGCGGATGTGCCTTGGGGGGGTGCGGGGGAACTGGTGGAGCAGTTGGATAATCTGATGCGGGTTTTGCTTCCTGGTTTTAAACGGCGATCGCGTGTATTATTAAATCAGGCGCAACAGCTAGAGGCGCAGATGGAGACGGCGGAAAAGCAGCTAGCTTTGGCAGCGTCGCCGGAGGCTTACAGTAAGCTGGAAAAGGATTTGAAGAAGGCGCAAACTGAGGCGGGGAAGGCGGCGGTAGATGTGGAGTTTAAAAAACGCCGCTGTCGGGAGTTGGAGGGAGAAATCGCGAAAACTAAGAAGGAGTTGGATAACTATATTAAGGATAATTTTGACCGGCGCAATGCGGATAATTTGATTGTGAAGGCGGCGCGGGTTAAGGAAACTTTGAAGCTGTTTCGGGAGCAGCTTACCCTGAAAAAACTCAATAAGCTGGAGAATGAGGTAGGGGACTGTTTCCGCTATTTGCTGCATAAGTCAGATTTGGTGCATCGCGTGGCCATTCACCACCACAATTTTAGCATTTCTCTGTATGACCCCCAGGGAGAATTGCTGCCTAAACACCAGCTTTCGGCGGGGGAAAAGCAGCTATTAGCGATCGCCTTTCTCTGGGGTTTAGCCAAAGTGTCCGGGCGCCACTTACCCGTAGTAATTGATACGCCGTTAAGTCGCTTAGATTCAGAACATAGGCAGAATTTAGTAGAGAAATACTTTCCCGCCGCCAGTCATCAGGTAATTTTGTTATCTACAGATACAGAAATTGGCCATAATGAGGTAGTTAACTTGCGAGAGAGGGGCGCGATCGCCAGGGAATATTTGCTGGAATATAACGCAGCGGAGCGGGAAACTCTGGTGAAAGATGGTTATTTCTGGTAAAATTGTCGGGACACGGTATGCCGTGTCCCTACGAACCAAATTGGGCGAACTTTAGGAAATCAGGGAATTATGGAGCCACCGGTAGAGACTATCAAACTTTCCCAAACGGCGAGAGACCAACTGCTGAAACTGAAACGCATTACAAAGCTGGAAAATTGGAATATTTTATGTCGCTGGGGATTTTGCCGCTCTTTACAAGAACCGAGCATCCCTTCGCCAGTGCCAATTCCCGCTGATAGTAATGTAGAAATGACTTGGCGGGTATTTGGCGGAGAAATGGCGGATATTCTGATTATTGCTTTAAAACAAAGATGCCATCAAGACGGTTTAGGTACGGATAGGGAAACGCTGAAAACCCAATTTCGCTTGCATCTGCACCGAGGGATTGGTTATTTGGCGGGAGACCCAAATCTTAAGAAAATTGATGATTTGGTGGCATTGACTTTGGGGGTGGGTGATGATATAATCGACAATGGCACGAATTAAAGAAAATATGAAGGGCACAGGATTGAAGCTTATTGCTATCTGCATTTCGCTGCTATTGGCGGCGGGGTGTTATTTTGGTTTCAGTGAACCGGTGGGGGCAGAAACTGCGCCGCCGCTGGTAGCGGGTATGTTTTCTTTGGCGGGGAAACGTCCGACCAATTTGGGGGTTAAGGATGGTGGGTTGGCACCTTGTCCGAACTCTCCCAATTGCGTGTCTAGTTATAGCACAGATGAGACGCATAAAATCGAGGCTTTGGCTTATGAAGGGACGCGGGATGAGGCGTTGGTGAAGCTAAAAGCGGTGATTGAAAATATGGATAATGCTAAGATAATTACTCAGAACCAAGATTATCTTTATGCGGAGTTTACGAGTAGTTTAATGGGTTTTGTGGATGATGTAGAGTTTTATGTGAATGAAGATAAGGGATTAATCGAGGTACGATCGGCTTCGCGGTTGGGTGAGTCAGATTTGGGCGTAAATCGCCAGCGCATCGAGGCGATTAGGAAAAAATTTAGTTAGTCATCATAGGTAGGGTGGGCAAAATTGCCCACCCTACCGTAATAATTAATCGTCTTCGTATTCTACCCAGGAGTTGGGGGTTTCGGATACGCGGACTTTTAAGCGGACGCCTTCGGGGACTCGCTTTTTGGTTTCGTCGTAGATGTATTGGGCAATCATTTCGGCGGTGGTTTCGTATGCGGGCGGCATAATGTCGTTGAGGACGCCATGATCTAGTCCTCCTTTGGTGGCGTCTTGTTTGGCCCAACGGAGGGTTTTAAAATCGGCTACCATGACTTGATGGGGGCAGTATTCTGAGGCGTGGAGGCGGTGGGAAGTGGCTTCGATTTGGACTTTGTAGGTGTGGCCGTGCAACCTGCCGCATGGACCGTTGTAATCGCGGATGTAATGAGCGCTGTCAAAGCTAAATTCTGTTACCAGTTTCCACTTGGGCATTGTATCTCTCCCTAGTCAAGAAGGCGATCGCCCCCATCCCATCTGCCCCTGGTGCGGGAATGGAGGCGGAAACCTTCCTTTTTATTTCTATTCTAAGTCAGTTTAACTTAAACCAGGACTCTGGTATGATGAAATTGCTGGTTTGGGGGAATTGCTGATTTTTGTGCCCGCAACCAGGGATTTTCAGAGCTGTTTTTTGGGATTTCCCCCCACAGGAAATATGCAGAATTCTAGGGAGCCATTGACGGGAATCAGTCCGCACCAGTTGCCACTACCCCTACGCTTGGCGGTAGGGACGGGGATTTTGAGTGGGGAGCAGGAGTTTTTAGATTTTAGTCAGGATGATCCGCAGGCGGCAGATGTGGTTTATTGGGGTTATGGGTTGAGTCGGTTATCGCCGGTGGAAAGGCAGGAAGCACTCCTGAAGGCTTGGGAGCTGACGGGTAAGGTGTTGATTGTGGCGGAGGAAATCTCAATTCCCAGTAGGTTGCGGGGTGAGATTGGGTTTAATGGGGAGGAAGTGGTGCCCCTGCATCCTGATTATCAATATTACCAGCATGGGGAATTAAAAAGTTATCTGGAGGAAACCCTGGAAACGGTGGCAACTCCGGCGGGGTTGGGGGTTTATTTTCTGTGGCGTCCTGGGAAAATGCCCCAGTTATGGAATTGGCGGGTGCGGGAAGGAGAATCAGAGGATAAACAGCGCTCCGATTGGTTGATTTATCTGGCTAGTGAAGGGGTGACAAAAGTCCGGGATGGGGTGGTAAATTTGCCGGAAATTCAGGAGCAGATTAGGGTACTTTTTGGCTCTTGGGAGGAGGCAGAGGCGGCGGCGGTGCAACTGTTAGAGCGAGTGAATCAGCCGGGAGATGTGCCGAGTTATTGTTTGGAGAGTGGTGTAGGCAAAAAGCTGCCTGGTGCGCTGTATGTTCATGTTTCGGCGCTGGGGGAACTGCATCCGGTGTTGCGGTGTTATGAGGCGATCGCTCGGCGCCATATTGGCCAGATAGAAGGCGCCACCCTAGTTAAATTTAGCATCGATAAGCCGAAAATTTCCTATCTATTTTACCCAGATTTTGACACCGAAGCCCACCCAATTCTGCGCGGGAGCCTGCAAATCGACTTCCCCGAAATGCGCATCAGCTACATAGATTATGATGGCATAGACAATCCCCCAGTTTTGCACCGAAAAGATGCCTTTGTGACCCCAGATTATCCCCTTTACCAGCTATTTGTCAACCTGACTGAGCAAGAGGAAAAACTGGGTTTACTGAAAAAGGGGCGCGATATTGGCACCCGCCACGGATGGGAGCGGTGTTTAGCCAATTTCGGCGTAGAAATCGAGGGGCATGATTTGCGAGTTAATGCGGCATCACTTGCCCAGCAGCAGCACCATGTCCCGCAAATAGAACGCCACAAAGCCGCAATTTTAAGGCGGGAAATATCGCGCCCCGTGCGGTTGGCTTTAGAAGCCGGTTTGTTTGGGGAAAATCACACATTTTTTGATTATGGTTGCGGTTTTGGTGGCGATGTAGAGCGGATGCAGGCTAGGGGTTATGAAAGTGCCGGATGGGACCCATACTACCACCAGGATGAGAGTTTAGTAGAAGCCGATGTGGTGAATCTCGGCTATGTGATTAATGTGATTGAAGACTTAGAAGAGCGGCGGGAGGCGCTACTGGCTGCATGGCAATTGGCGAAAAAAGTGCTGATTGTGGCAGCAATGGTGTTAATTGATGATAAAATTAATGGGGTAGTGGCTTATGGCGATGGGGTGATTACCAGGCGCAATACCTTTCAGAAATACTACTCGCAGGAAGAGCTGAAAAGTTACATTGAGGGGGTGCTGAATGTGGAAGCGATACCGGCGGCGTTGGGGATTTATTTTGTGTTCCGTGACCAGCGACTGGCGCAGATAGTGCAGGCGGCCAAGTTTAGAACAAAAACGCCGCTGCCCCGGGTTTTCAAGAGTTTTGAGGATTATCGGGAGTTGCTGCAATCGCTGATGGAGTTTGCGTGCGATCGGGGACGCCTCCCCGCCCCGGGAGAACTCCCAGAAGAAAGAGCCATCCTCAGCGAATTTAAAACCTATCGCCGCGCCTTCCAAGTTATCACCAAAATCACCCATCCCGAAGAATGGGAAGCAATTCGCCAGAAACGCCGCCGCGACCTCATCACCTACATTGCTGTATCTAACTTTGGGCGCCGTCATTCCTTATCCTACTACAGCCCCGAGGTGCGCAATGATATTAAATTTCTGTTCCCTTCCTATAAGAAAGCCTGCGAAATTGCCGAATCGCTCATCTTCGTTTTAACAGATTTAAGCGAGATTGTCAACTGTTGCCGAGAAAGTCCAGTGGGTTTAATGATGGGCAAAGGCTTCTACATCCATATTTCCGCGTTAAATGCCCTTGCCCCACTGCTGAGAATCTATGAAGGCATCGTCAGCCGGACTTTTGGACGCCTCGATGAAGCCACAGTAATTAAATTTCACACCAAAAGCCATAAAATATCCTATCTATATTACCCCAACTTCGACATTAGCCCCCACCCCGCCCTATATTCTGGGATGAAAATCGATTTGCGGGATTTGCGCGTCACCTACTACGACTATGAACCCCAGCGCGATCCGCCAATTTTGCATAGCAAAGAGCGTTTAGTTACCACCGAATATCCCCACTATGAAAAATTCGCCAAACTCACCCGCCAAGAACAAGCGTGGGGTTTGTTGGATGACCCAGAAGCGATTATCACTCGCAAGGCTTTCGGGAAAATGTTAGAGGCAAATTGTGCCGAAATCCGCAACCACTGCCTTTCTTGGCGCAAAGATGCTGACCCGGAACAGGTTAAATTAGTGAAAGCTGCTCTTGAGGAGAGACTCAGAGGATGAGGAAATATGGGTTGGAGGGGTGATTCGCGAATCACCCCTACGGAGAACTGGGGGGAATTTGTTTCGCCAATTCCTGCCAAGGGGCGATACCTTTTTTCGTAGGGACGCCCGTCTCGGTAAATGTCCAAATATCCCGTTTATGTTGGGAGCCATAACTGATGTGAATTGGGCGGGTATCGCCGTAAAAGTAAAGCGAATCAAAGGGTAATTTTTGGCTCAAAATCCAATCAATGACTAGAGAACTGGGAATGTTGAGAATGGCGAAATCACAGGCAGCACCGGGGCGGGAGCAATAATATTGATTGTGGGCATTAATTTCGGCGGCCATATGCTGGTCAAGGTGGGGAGCAACCCGCCCGTTTTTTTCCCCAGTGATGGGGTCTTTTTTGGCCAGGTATTTTTTTAAATCTGGGGAACAAAAGCCATAGGTCAGGTGAAAGTTATCCCGGCCAAAATGGTCGATAATCGGGTCTATTATAAACCGGCTGAGGTTTTCCAGTGCCCCTAGGGTTTCCAGGGGGTTTTGGGGAAAGGGATTAATTTTATCCCTATAGCGGCGATAGGTATTACTACAGGTGCAGAATTCGGCCAGAGTGAGATAGCGACCTATCTTTTTGTCATTGGTCATTGGTCAATCAAGAAATTTTCTAGAAAAATGTAAAAATTATGGTTTACACTAAATAAACTGGTTGCGAATCATAAATTAAAATCTGAATTATGAATTTTTTTGACAAGCTGAGCGGCGCGATCGGGCACCATCAAAGCCTGCTATTTGTGGGATTAGACCCCAACTTAGAGAGTTTGACCACAAATAATGGCATCGAGTCAGAGCGGGGATTCGGCAGCATTATTGACCAGTTGCGGGAGGGGCTGCGATTTTGCCTAGAGCAAACCGCCGATTTAGTCTGCGCCTACAAACCCACCCTAGGTCTTTATACCGCCTTGGGTGCCCCCGGTTTGGAACTACTAGAAGAGATTTTAACCGCCATTCCCAAAGACATCCCCATCATTCTGGATGCCACCCACGGCGACCTAAACAGCAGTAGCGCTTTTGCTGAAACCGCATTTGAGCGGTGGGGAGTGGATGCAGTCACCCTCAGTCCCTACGCCGGACAAGATTTGGCAGCGCCATTCCTACTATACCCGGATAAAGGCATTTTTGTCCTGTGCCATACCTCTAATCCTACCGCTGCACGAGTGCAAAAATATCCTAATTTAGCATCTCCCTTATATCTAGAGCTAGTAAAAGAGATTCAAACCTGGGGAACTGGCGATCAAGTAGGGTTAGAGGTCGGAGTTGACAGTCCAGAAACCCTAACGCGAGTGCGCCAAGTCGCTCCAGAAAGGATAATTTTGGCGCGGAGTATTTGGCGGGAAGGCAGCGATTTAGAGAAAATTCTGGCAGCGGGGTTAAACGAGGGAGGCGAGGGTTTAATTATCCCCATACCCCAAGATATCTGGACTCACCAAGAGCCTCGCCGGGAAATCGAACTCCTGCGGGAAGCTGTGAACCAAGCCAAAAACAGTTTAGTGCAGGAAAATGAGGCTTGTCCCCTGTGGTTGCCTGATGTGGCGGTGGGAGAAAAGCAGCCCCACCAAGATTTGATTTTGCAGCTTTATGATTTGGGCTGCATTATGTTTGGGGAGTACGTGCAGGCGTCGGGAGCGGTATTTCCTTATTATATCGATTTGCGGACGATTATTTCTAATCCGCAAATTTTTGATAAAATGATTGGGGCTTATGCGGAGATTTTACAAGATTTACAATTTGACCGCATTGCCGGGATTCCTTATGGTTCTTTGCCCACGGCTACGGGGTTATCCTTGCGGTTAAATTACCCGATGATTTTCCCGCGCAAGGAGGTAAAAGCCCACGGCACCCGGCGGGTAGTCGAGGGTCATTTCCTGGCTGGGGAAAAAGTGGTGGTAGTGGATGATATTTTGATTAGCGGTAAAAGCGCAATGGAGGGGGCAGGGAAACTGCAATCGGCGGGTTTGTTGGTCGAGGATATTGTAGTGTTTATCGACCATGAAAAAGGGGTGAAAGACCGGTTAAAGGAGAATGGGTATCGGGCGCATGGGGTGCTGACGATTTCTGAAATTGCCAAGACTTTGTATAAGTGCGATCGCATATCCGAGGAGCAATTTGCCGCCTTTAATGCGGCGCACTGAGAAGATGGGGAGACGGGGTGACTTCTGGTTGCCCTCTATCCCCCAACCCCTTTCTCCCAAAAAGGGAGAAAGGGGAGTAATATCAAGTCCTATGGCTTCGTTTTTGAATAACTGAGGGGGTGACGGGGACTCCGTAGGGGCGACAGCATCCGCGCCCAAAACGCTGTAGGGGCGATTCGCGAATCGCCCCTACGCGGATGCTTCGCCCGAACCTTTTCACTATTAACTATTCACTTTTCACTCTCCCCCCCGACGATATAATCGCACTAGCGGCACATTGCGCCGGAGACGCACCAGGAAACTCCACTGGAGCCAAAATTGCCCCTAAATGCTGCCGCATTTCTTGGTAATCTGCCAATATTTCTTGCCGCCGGGATGAATTTTGCAATAAATCCAAAGATTCTTGGCAGATATTATCCGCAGTAGCCGCATTTTGAAGCAATTCCGGGACTGCGGATTTATTCAAAACCAAGTTCGGGGGAGACATGAAAGGAATAGAAAATTTCAGGATATGTTGAGCAATCCAGGCAGTTATGGGACTAACGCGATAGATGACTACTTGGGGGACATTGAGAAGGGCGATTTCTAGGTTAACTGTGCCAGATTTGCCAATGGCTAAATCGGCGGCGGATATGGCCGTGCGTGCTTCAGAAGCTGACAATAGGGTAGCACGTAAACCCGCTTGGTGAATCGCTTGGGTAATGGGTTGGCGATATGTCTCCAGAGAAACTGGTATCCAAAAATGAATTTGAGGCAATAAGGCTTGCAATTGCTTGGCGGCTTCTACCATCACGGGTAACAAGTATTTTACCTCTTGCTGTCGGGAGGCAGGGAGCAGAACCACGGCGAGCTGTTCTGGGGGAATGGCGAGAATTTCCCTTGCTTGGTGGCGGTTGGGGACTGTGGTCATTTCCTCGATTAATGGATGACCAACAAACTGGACATTAGCGCCTTTTTCCTGGTAATAGCGGGCTTCTTGGGGGAAAATGGCTAAGAGCCGATCGCAGTTAGCCACAATTTTCGTTGTATTGCCACCCCCCAACGACCAAACCCACTCTTGGGGGGCGATGTAATAGACGATCGGCACTAGGGGCAAATAGCGGCGAATATAACTGCAAATCCCCAAATTTGGCCCCATATAATCAATCGCTACCAACACATCCGGCGGATTTGACCACAAATATTTTTTCGCCTTTGCCTGTACTTGCAAAGTTGGCACCACATAAGGCAAAGACTCCACCAAACCCACAGACCCAATCCCCACCGTATTTCCCACCAAATATGCCCCAGCAGCGGCCATTTTTGCCCCACCCAAAGCGGCAATTTCCAACTCTAAATTCTGCGCCGCTGCTTGGCGGTAGAGGGCATCAATCAACAATGCCCCCTGCATATCACCAGACACCTCACCGGTGCTGATAAAAATCCTGATTTTATCCTTGGTCATTTGTCTTTTAATAATTGATAATTGATAATTGATAATTGATAATTGATAATTGATAAGAGTCCCTGGTCAATTGTCCTTTGGTGACAAATGACAATTGACCAGGGACAAATGACCAATGACAAATGACAATTGACCAATGACCTAAGAAATGCCGGGAATAGGGCCGCGTCGGGAATTGCCCAAAGAGGCGCGGAGGAAACCAGATAAATGTTGAATATAATCATTATCGGCGAGCAAATCCAGCTTGTCAAGAGCCTGATTTAAAGTCAGACCAGAACGGTAAAGGATTTTAAACGCTTGTTTTAACAAACTGCGGTCATCTTCACTCAAACCAGCGCGCTTGAGACCCACTTGGTTAAGGACGCGCACCCGACAGGGATTGCCTTCCACTAGCATAAAAGGAGGGACATCTCGCTCGATGCGGCTCATCCCCCCCACCATCGAGAGTTTACCAATATGGACAAACTGGTGAATGCCTAAAACGCCACCGATGACAGCGCGAGAATCGATATGCACATGACCGGCGAGAGAGACGTTATTGGCGATGACGACTTGGTGGCCGATCGCGCAATTATGCGCCACATGGACATAAGCCATCAGTAAATTATTATCGCCGATAACCGTAAACTCTCCCGCCCCAGTGGCTCGGTTCACCGTCACATATTCCCGCAGGGTATTGCCATCCCCAATTTTCGTAAAACTTTCCGCCCCATCGTACTTCAAATCTTGCGGTTCCAAACCAATAGCCACCCCCGGAAAAATGCGATTGCGCGCCCCAATTTCCGTATTGCCATCAATCACCGCATGGGCACCAATAGTAGTTTCTGGGCCGATAGTCACTTTTGGCCCAATTATCGCATAAGGACCAACCTCTACCGAGGGGTGTAGCTTAGCACCCGGTTCAATAATTGCAGTAGGATGAATCATAAATTATATTTGTCATTTGTCCTTTGTCCTTTGTCATTTGTCCTTTGTCATTTGTCATTTGTCAAGTTACCAGGGACAAATGACCTTCGGACAAATGACCAATGACCAATTAATTAATCCACAAAACCAAACATGAAGGAGCCTTCTACTGCCAGCTCGCCGTCCACAGTAGCAGTAGCTTCAATTTTGGCGAACCGCTTCCGCTTCACTGACAGGAGCTTCGCCGTCATCACCAATTGGTCTCCTGGTACTACAGGGCGACGAAACTTGACCCCATCGATGCCAGCAAACATCCATAAGCCCCTGGGGATATCTGGCAACTGGGAGAGAATAATTCCCCCCACTTGGGCCATTGCCTCCACAATTAACACTCCCGGCATTACGGGGCGTCCGGGGAAATGACCTTGAAAATGGGGCTCGTTAAAAGTGACATTTTTTAAGCCTACGGCTCGATCGCCCGGTACATATTCAATAATTCTGTCCACCAAAGCAAAAGGATAGCGGTGGGGGAGCAGTTCGTGAATTGCCTCAATACCCATCACCGTCGCCGGAGTTGCCCCCGCCGTGGTTGGCTCTGGGGACTGGGTTGCCGTGGTAGTTGCAGAATTGCCGTCAGTTGCGGAAGTTGACATGATGATTGAGTAAATGCAGTAATTGATAATTGATAATTGATAATTGATAATTGATGATTGATAATTATCAATTATTTCCCCACCCTCCCCCCGTCTCAGCAGCCGTTTTTTTGGGGCAACCACCCTAGCTGACGCGACGGCTGACGCCGTTCGGCTTCGCTCAGGGGAAACCGGGGGGATTGCCCCAACGGGCAACTACGATCGCCCTCACTCCGCCACCAAGAGCCGCGCCAGTTGCACGTGCAAATTATGGCTGGCTTTGTAGGCGAGGAAGTGCGCCACGGGGATTGTACCGAGCAAGCTGATATCGCCTACTAAGTCTAAAAGTTTATGACGAGCTGGCTCATTTGGGAATCTTAGGGGAGGATTAAGCCAACCTTCCTCGCTGCAAACTAGGGCATTATCTAAACTACCGCCTTTGATTAAACCGGCGGCTCGCAACTGCTCGATTTGTTCGGCAAAGCCAAAAGTGCGGGCGGGGGCGATGTCGGTGGCGAAGCTGGCGGTATCGCCAGCCCAACTGTGCCACTGATTGCCGATCGCCCGCATCGGAAAATCAATCCCATAAGTCCACCGGCGGCTAGGGGAGGGGAGAGCCGCCACAAACGCATCTCCCTGCTGCACCCAAACCGGTTCCATCAGGGTTGGGGGTACAACAGCATCATTATCTGTGGCTACCACCCCAGCAGCAGAAATCGCCTCTACCCACTGCTGTGCTGAACCATCCAGCAGGGGCAATTCCGGGCCAGAAATTTCAATTCTCACATGATCCACCCCCAATCCCACCAGAGCCGCGAGCAGATGCTCTGTAGTTCTTACTCCCACATCACCCGCCGCTAGTTCTGTGGAGAGGGTAGTTTGGCGAACCGATGTCACCATAGCGGCAATTACCACCGGGTTGGGGGTATCTGTGCGCACAAAATACCGCCCACCGGTAGCGGCGGGCAGTAATTTGACCATTGCTTCTATGCCCGAATGCAGTCCGATGCCTTTAACTTCGATGTCCCGTGCCAGAGTTGTTTGTTTCATGTTATTGGTCACTTGTCCCTAGGAGGAGAAACCGGGTTTCTTAACCAAATCCTCGTGCTTAAACGGAAATCCTCCGACAGAAACCCGGTTTCTGGGGACTCAGCCAGAAACCTTAAAACCTCTCGCCAAGACCGAAGTGGAAACGCCCTTCGCCCTCATCGCTGATCCCATAATCTACGCGAATCGGGCCGAGGGGAGACTGGATGCGCACCCCCAAACCGTAGCCGAAACCGCTTCCGGGCTTGCCGCGCACGCCTGCGGGGTCTCCTGGTACTTCCGAACCGGTGCCCAAGTCGCTGGCGGCGTCGAAAAATAAGGCGCCACTGACTACGGCGAAGACGGGAAAGCGATACTCGGCGGTAGCTTGGATATAGCTGCGTCCGGTGCCCAGTTCCCCTTCATCGTAGCCCCGCACGGTGCTGCTGCCTCCCAGGGAAAAGGCTTCGTAGGGGGGCAAGTCGCCGATGACGGTGCCTGCTTGGAAGTTGAAGGCTAGGGATTGGGGTTCTTGGGAGTAGCGCACTAGGCTGACGGGAAGGTAGTAGCTCAAACTGCCCCGGAGACGATTCATAAAAATACTGCTACTACCAATGGGTACTGATTGCTCGGTACTGAGGCGCAATACGGTGCCTTTGGTGGGACGCTGCACGCTGTCACGCCGATCGTACAGAGTCGCGAATTGGAACATCAGCAGGTCATCTTTGCCGCTATCGCTAAAACTGAGGGTGTTACCCAGTTCGTCTTGGGGGGAGAGGTCGCCGTCAGAATCGCGGATGGCCACCCGCTGATACTCCACACCCAGGGAAGTGCGCAAGTTGGGGTTAATGGGGCGGGAAAAGTTGACGCCGCCGCCAAAGCGGAGGATGCGAGGCCGATCGCCGTTAGGCAATTCCACCTCCTCATCGCCGCCGTCGAAAATCAGGGAAATCGATCGCCGCCTAAACCCATTCACCGTGTAAGAAGTGCGATAAGGGTCATTCTTAATCCAGGGGTCGGTAAATCGCAAATCATACAAAATCTCCCGTTCCCCTACCTGCAGCTCCGCCCCCAGCTTTTGATTTCGCCCGAATAGGTTTTGCTCCTGATAGCTCACCGTCCCAAACAAGCCGCTAGCGGAGCTGACCCCCGCACCCGCCGCCACCGAGCCGGTGTTCTTCTCAATTACATTCACCACCACCTCCACCTGACGGGGGTCAGAACCAGGATTCAAGGACAAGCGCACATCCTCAAAAATCCCCAACCCAAACACCCGCTGCAAATCCCGCTCCACGGCTGTGCGGTTGAACACTCCCCCCGATGTCAGTTCCAACTCGCGGGTAATGATGTATTCCTTAGTGCGACCTGTAACCGGTTCGCCATCAGCATCCGTGGGCTCCCCGTCCTTATTCAAAAACTGAACTTTGACATTCTCCACCGTACCTTCCGCCACTTCCAGAGTCACGGAGCCGTCCGGGTTCACTTGCGGCACATCAATCACTTGCGCCAGGATATAACCATTATCCTGATACCACTGATTCAGCGCTCTAATTCCCACCTGCAACTGCCGCAAATTGAGAATCTCCCCATACTGAGGCGAGAAAATCTCATCTACCACAGTTTGGGGTAATACCTGATTGCCTTTAACTTCCACCCGGGACAGTTCTGGGTTGGGTTCCACCACAAAAGTCACCCGCACCCCCAAGGGAGTATCCTCTGGTTCCGCCCGCACTTTGGCAAAATAACCCGTAGCGAAGATGGCGTTAATGTCTTGTTGCAGCTCGGAGCGAGTGGTTGTCCTGCCTGCTCGTAGGGAAATCGCCCGATAAACCTCATCTTTGAGCTGCCCCTCTACCCCACTGACTGCTACCTCTGCCACTAACACATCTGGTTCCTGGCGTTGCTGGCCCGCTGGCGGCGTTGGTTGCGGTTGCCCACCACCGGGAATCACCGGCGGTGCTGGTTGACTGCCCGGTGAGGGCACCGGTTCATTTCTCGGTTGTGTGGGAGTCGGTTGGGGTGGGATGACGGGCGGCGGCGTTGTCTGAGAGGGAGTTGGTTGGGGTGGGATAACTGGCGGCGGCGTGGTTTGGTTCTGAGATAAGACCCCCAATGTCCCCGGTGGCGACTCGGCGAAGTTCATTTCCTCCCAAGGGACAGGGAGAGGGGGGGACGAGGAGGCTAGGGGACTGGGCGGGAATGCTGCCGGTATCTCCACTATCCCGCTGTCAAAAGTGGGTTGGGGGGATGGGGCAACCACTTCTGGATTGCCCATATTGCTCCCTATCTCCGAGTCAGCGGTGTGAGCCTCCACAGTGGAGCTGCTGCTGGGAGAGTTGGTCGGTGCCAACGTTTCTCCCCGGCTGGGTTCAGTCATACTGAGGATGGTTGAGGCAGCCATAACTGCCCCTAGGAGTTCCGTAGCGCGCCTCCGGCGCGACGGCAGATTAGCGATTTTTTTCGTTTTTGCCACTTTTACGCCCTAAAAGTCTTGGTTTTGCGCGCCTTTGGCGCTAGTGAAATACTAGGAAAGAGTTGGTAGTTGCGATCGTTTTGGCGTGAGATCCGCCCTAGTTGCTACCCAAAATTCGCTCCAGCACCCGCTCATAAGCTGCCTCGACTTGGCCCAAATCGAGCCGGAACCGGTCTTTATCCATCACCCGCTTTTGCGGATCGGCTTCGGTTTCGTCCCAGAGGCGGCAAGTGTCTGGACTGATTTCATCCGCCAGTAAAAGTTTCCCATTACTGTCGATACCAAACTCCAGTTTGAAGTCCACTAGGGTAATTCCGCACTCGTGGAAAATTCCTTTGAGGAGTTCGTTAATCTGCAATGCCATATCCCGCAATTGCTCTACTTGCTCTTTTGTGGCCAGTTCCATAACCAACAGTCGCTCTATCGTGAGGAGGGGGTCTCCCAAAGCGTCGTTTTTATAGAAGAATTCTACCAGAGGAGGTTTCAGCTCTTTGCCGGGAGGTAATCCGGTTTGCTTGCATAGGCTCCCGGCGGCGATGTTCCTGACTACTACTTCCACCGGGACGATCGTCACCCGCCGCACCCGCATTTGGTTTGGTTCCGGTTGGTCGATAAAGTGGGTGGGGATACCTTCTCTCTCCAGTCGCTGAAAGATTTTGCTGCTGATAGTACAGTTGATGGCGCCTTTACCGGCGATCGTTCCCCGCTTCTGGGCGTTAAACGCCGTGGCGTCGTCTTTAAAGTACGTCAACAACACCTCTGGTTCGGCGGTGGGATAGATAATTTTGGCTTTTCCTTCGTACAGCTTCTCCGGTTCCGACATAAAACTCCATCAATTGCTCTGGTTGCACCGTCCTCTGGCTGCCAAACCATCCGGTTTGTCTGCCTTGGGCAGAATTATTCTACCCAAGATTGGGTGTTTTGCTCCGATTTCTGCTCCTGCTACTCTCAAGAGCCCCCCCCACCCCGTCAGGTCCAAGCATCATCAAGGCAGTATTAAGGTAAAATAGACCAAATCATCAGCATCTCATCAACTTGCCCGCCAGAAGCGATAATGGATAGCACATAATTTTTATGTGTAATGCGGCCAGTACGGCTTGACAATACCTTTTTCAAGTCTTCGGCTTTGGTGGGCTGGCTTTGTACCGCCCCTCCATCCAGCGTGAGGCGGTGCTGGGATAATGTACTGTCACCTTGCCCAAACAAATGCTGGGCTCTTATGATTTTATTAATCGCGTTCTTAACCAAACCAAAATGACCTAGGCAAAAAATATGAGACAAGTCCTGTTAATCAGTCATAATGATTGGGAAAGGGGCGGCCACCACTGGTAATTGGTGAGCCCTTTCACCCATTTGGGTTGGTTGAAAATGACTGGCAATCTGGAATTTAGCAGGTATTCGATTTCATCTAGATATGCAAAGCTCCCAGAGCCAACACATCTAGTTTCTCAAGGTCGATATTTAGGTTCATCAATATTGATTCACCAACGAAGCCATAAAGCTGGATGTCACCCCCTGCCAAGGCTTTTCCTGGAAATATCCAACCCCACAGTTAACCTACCTTTAAAAATCTGGGTGCAACGAGGCTGTGCTGGTGAAGTGCCGCCTCATCGTAGTTCCTATGGGGGGAGTTGGGCTGGCTGCCGATTGGGGGTGGGTAGTGAGTCAAAAAAAATCAAAATACCCCTTGCACTTCTAGAGGGAATGTGTTATACATAAAAGGAACATGAGTTCCAACAATCATCTAAGTAAAAAAACTTAAACTGATTCAGGGACAATCAACCAACCAGGAGATGATGCAAGCTGGTTTAACTAGGTGGAGACCCCACCGAGGGTAGCCGACGCCGAAACATCCCCAGCAGAAACCTATCAGATAATTACCCAGGCATAAGCCCAGAGGTATATACTGAGTTTTGGCACATTTAATCTGCCATACCCTATGACCAGTTAAGGTTGAAATCAGGCAATTCAGAATTATCCCAAATGATTGCAGCTTTATGAAAAATAGCAGTTCTACCCCCCCCCCGAACTATCCTGAATATATAGTAAGAGGCGGGGATACAGCATTTAAACCGCCTTATAGCCTGAACGAGACCAAGCTCTATGGATTTGTCTTGGAAGGCACTTCAGCCAATCTCCAAACCCTATGTGATAAATACCTGAACATACCGGGGCAAGATGTATTTGAGTATCGCCCTGCCTCTAACCGTTTGCTGATGGTCTTCGATACGATCGCGAATATCAGCTCTACACAACCTCCCGACAGCGAGAAAGGTTTTTTCTCGGAACAAGGCGAGGTGATATTCTGGATTTTGACTAAGGCGGGCAAGCAAGACGGGTCTAAATTTGTCGTAGATCACTACGCTTGGTTTATCCCCTATATTTTCGTGGATTCTACCCCAGCGATGGTCCTGGGACGGGAAGTTTATGGGTTTCCCAAAGAATTAGGCAAATTTCAGATTCCAGACAATCCTCAAAATCCCGATCAACTCTCATTAGAGACCCTGGTGTTACAACCGTTTGGACCGCAAACGGAAACTACCTGGCGAGAAATAATCAAAGTCCAAAGCGGGTCAGAAGACAAGGGCACCTTACCCCTAAAGACTTGGGGTGACTTTAAACAAGTGGCAAGCGAAATCTCAGCTTTGTTTAAAGACCTGCAACTCGATGAAAAATGCCTCAGTAGCCTAGAAGTGCCGATGGTGTTTCTCAAGCAATTTCGAGATGTGCGAGATGGCAACAAGGCTTGCTATCAAGCCATTGTAGAAGCTACAGCAACCCTGAATAAATTGCATAGTGGGTTCCCTTACCTGCGGAAATTTCAGGTCAGCATCGATAATTTTGACAGTCACCCGATCGTCACGGAACTAGGCTTAAAACTGAAGCAAACCGCTCAATTAGCATTTTGGCTGCATTTTGATTTTTCGTTTGGCAACGGCACAGAAATCTGGAAAGCTAATTCTTAGCTGGTGCAGCCCAAGGGCAGATTTGACCGAAAAACATCAACAATTGACACAGGCGAATATCGATGACTGAACAGCGCAAGAAAAAAATCGCGATTCTCGGCGGCGGGATGGGGTCGATGGTGACAGCATTTGAGCTAACCACCCAGCCCAATTGGCAAGACCTCTACGATATTACTGTCTATCAATTAGGTTGGCGTTTAGGTGGCAAAGGGGCAAGCGGTCGCAATATGACAGCCCATCAGTCCTACCAACCAGATTACCGGGTTCAGGAACACGGATTTCACATTTTTTTCGGATTTTATGGCAACACATTTCGGTTGATGAAGGAATGTTATGATGCCTTAGAAAATGAGGCGGGCATTTTTCCTGGAATAGAAAATGCCTTTCAGCCCCAGAGCTTTATTGTCTTTGAAGACCAGGATAAACATGGTCGGTGGGTGCCTTGGAATTTGCATTTTCCCTATTTTGCCAATCAGTATCCCTGGCCAGATAATGATGTAGAAGTCGGTTCACCGTGGGACTATATTGGCAAGACGCTTGAGTTTATGCTCCAGAAGCATAGCGAATCCTCGGTGTTAGAATCGGTCTCAGAGGAGAAGAGGCAAGTCACAGCGGCTGCAGAACCGATGCACCCAGATTTACTGGCTCGTTTGGCACATGGTTTAGAGATGGTGGGGGAAGAGCGAATTTCAAGCTGGGAAAAGCTGACCTTGAAATCCGATCGGGAGATTCTCAATCTGGCGTATAAATTTGCGGTATCTGTTGCCCAAAATATTGACAATGCTGCTGGGATGGCTGAGGGCGATCGCTCTTCTGGCAACCACGAAGCGCTGCTGGGCTTGTTAGACTATTTTATGAAGCTGGCTCGTCATCAATTCGAGGATGCCCTCCACAACCTTGAGGGCAAACTAGAAGGGGCATTCCTCGACGCCATGCGCATCCTGATTATCTGTAATCTTGGCTACGCCATTATTCGGGGCATCCTCGTTAATACCATCTTTAACTGGCAATCTTTCAACGACCTAGACCAGCAAGATTTTAGAAACTGGATCGCCGACAATGGCGGCTGGCCAGAAACCGTTAACTCCGTCTTAGTTGAGGTCATGTATGACCTACTCTTAGCCTTTCCCGGTGGGGTCGCCACGAGGGATAATGGTCAATTGGGAGCTGCCGCTACAGTGCGGTGGATCTGGCGCATGATTTTCACCTATAAAGGGGCAATCATGTGGAAAATGAACGCTGGCATGGGGGATACCATCTTTACTCCCTTCTACACCGAGTTAAAAAACCGTGGGGTTAAGTTTGAGTTTTTCCACCGCGTCACCAACCTGAGCCTGAACTCAGAGAAAAATGGGATTGCCACCATAGAGATGGGGCGACAAGTAAACCTAAAAAATCCGGAAGCAGGATACGAGCCGCTGATTACAGTGAAGGATCTTCTCTGCTGGCCGAGCGCCCCCCTTTATGATCAAATTGTCGAAGGTGAACAACTCCAAGCCCAGCAAATAGACCTAGAATCTTTCTGGACACCGTGGCAAGACGTAGGCACAGTAAGTCTCAACTATGGAGAAGATTTTGATATTGTTGTCTTGGGTATCTCTATCGGGGCTTTACCCTTTATCTGCCAGGAGCTGATCGATGCTAAAATTGAATGGCAACAGATGGTTAAGTATGTCCAAACCGTCCCCACCCAAGGCGGACAGCTCTGGCTCAAACCTACCCTGCAAGGCTTAGGATGGGAGCAGGATAGTCCAGTTCTAGGGACTTACGTTGAGCCCCTAGATACTTATGCAGATATGACTCATTTGATTGAACGGGAAAACTGGCCAGTCAACAATGCTCCCCAAAATATCGCTTACTTCACGGGGGTGATGGAAGATCCGGGAATTCCCGCTCCTAGCAACTATGATTTCCCCGCCCAGCAGCAACAGAAAATCAGCCAACAAGCTATTGATTGGCTCAACAGTAACACAGGCGGTCTCTGGCCCAAGGCTACTACAAAAGAGAATCCTAATGGTCTCGATTGGAATTTACTGGTAGATTTAGAGGAGGAGCAAGGCGAACAACGTTTTTACTCGCAATTTTGGCGGATTAACATCACGCCTTCTGAGCGTTATGTATTATCGATTCCCCAGAGCTACCAATTTCGCCTGCGTCCCGATACTTCCCGGTGGGACGATCGGCCTCGCGGTTTCCAGAACCTCTACCTCACCGGGGATTGGGTCGATAATAGCTTCAACTCGGGTTGTATCGAAGCCACCACAATCGCAGGTATGCAAGCAGCTCGCGTCCTATTGCAACAGCAGTTCGGGCAGCAATATCATCGGCAGCAAATTATTGGCGAGTATGATAATTGGCCGAAACCTCAATAGTTAACTGAGCGCAATCAGCCAAAAAATTTGAAACATGGAGGGAATCCGCTGAACATAACTTGATTTCCTCCCGACACTATTTACCCCCAACAATACACCCATGCTCAACCTAAAAACCTACCAAATTCTCGCCCAAATATACGAAAGCTCAAACTCCCTAGTGTATCGAGGGATAAGAGAAGCCGACGAATTGCGGGTAATTCTAAAATTTCTCAAAGAAGACTATCCGACAGCATCAGAAATCACCCGGTATAAACAAGAATATGAAATCACCCGGAATCTGAATCTAGCCGGGGTGCCAAAAGCCTATGGATTAGAGCCATACAAACAAACATTCTGCATCATTCTCGAAGACTTTGGCGCCGTGTCGCTGCAAGAGATGATGAGTCAGAAGCGGGCTCAAGAAGAAAGCAGCATAGCGGTGATGACCGTGGCGGAATTTCTGCCGATTAGCATCAAAATAGCCGAAATTTTAGGAGAAATTCACGCCGCGAATATAGTCCACAAAGATATCAACCCAGCCAACATAGTCATCAATCCAGAAACCGGGGTAGTAAAAATCATTGATTTTGGCATATCCACGCAGCTAACCAGAGAAAACCCCACCCTAAAAAATCCGAATGTACTGGAGGGGACATTAGCATATATATCACCAGAACAAACCGGGCGAATGAACCGGGCATTAGATTACCGCACCGACTTTTACTCCCTCGGCGTCACCTTCTATGAGCTGCTCACAGGAAAACTGCCATTTGACAGCAGCGATGCGATGGAGTTAGTCCACAGTCACATCGCCAAAGTGCCAGCATCACCGGAAGAGATTAACCCAGAAATTCCGGGAGTGCTGTCAAAAATAGTGATGAAAATGATGGCCAAAACAGCGGAAGAGCGCTACCAAAGCGGGTTTGGGCTGAGGGCAGATTTAGAAAAATGTTGGCAGCAATTACAGGAATCAGGGGAAATATCCGATTTTCCCCTAGGGAAAGAAGATATATCAGACCAGTTTCAAATCCCGCAAAACCTGTATGGGCGGGAAGCAGAAGTAGAAACATTACTGGCAGCATTCGAGCGAGTAGCAGACACACCCAAGTCGCAAATAGAGATGATGCTAGTGGCGGGGTATTCGGGGATTGGCAAATCATCCTTGGTGGCAGAAATCCACAAACCAAATACGAGACTGCGGGGATACTTCACCGAGGGAAAATTTGACCAATTCCAAAGAAGCGTGCCCTACTCAGCCGTAGTGAGCGCTTTTAAAGGATTGGTGCGGCAACTGTTAACAGAAAGTGAAGCGCAACTGGCACAGTGGCGGCAAAAACTGTTAGCAGCAGTAGGAGTCAACGGGCAAGTAATTATGGAAGTCATTCCCGAAGTAGAGCTGATTATCGGACCACAGCCACCCGTGCCAGAATTAGGGGCAAGCGAGGCGCAAAATCGGTTTAATCTGGTGTTCGGGAAATTCATCAGGGCGTTTTGCACAAAAGAGCATCCGTTGGTGATATTTTTGGATGACTTGCAATGGGCAGACTCAGCGACGCTGAAGCTGATAGAGCTGATGATGACCGATGCAGATATGCAGTATCTGTTCTTAATTGGCGCCTATCGGGATAACGAAGTCAGTCCGAGTCATCCGTTGATGATTACCATCGATGGATTAGTGGAGCAAGGGGCAACCATCAACGCCATTACCTTAGCACCATTAGAGCTAAAGCATACCAGGACACTGATTGGGGATACATTACATCGCCAGCTCGAAGAGGTACAACCATTGGCGGAACTGGTGATGAGGAAAACCGGGGGGAATCCATTTTTTGTGAATCAGTTTCTGAAAACGCTGTATGGAGAGAATCTGCTCAAGCTAGAGCGAGAGAGTCACAGTTGGCAATGGGATATTGAGGAAATAGAAGCGCAGAATATCACGGATAATGTGGTAGATTTGATGGTGGGCAAGTTGAAGAAACTGCCGTCATCTACCCAGCAGGTGTTACGATTGGCAGCTTGTGTGGGGGCGAGTTTTGATTTACAGACGATCGCCATAGTCTGTGAACAGGAACCCGAGGCCATTTTCCCAGATTTAGTGACGGCGATTCAGTCCGGGTTACTGTTGCCCACATCGGAGCTAGACGAAAACCTGTTGATTCAAAATTATAAATTTCTGCACGATCGGGTACAACAAGCCGCCTATGCACTGATTGAAGAAGAGCGGAAAAAAGCCGTACATCTGCAGATAGGGCGGTTGCTGCTGGGCAAAGTCTCCGAGTCGGAATTACTCGAGCGCATCTTTGAAATCGTGGATCATCTCAACTTAGGTTGGGCATTAATCAGCGACGAATCAGAACGAGTAGAATTAGGGCGATTAAATCTGGAAGCGGGGCGGAAAGCGAAAGCCTCCACCGCTTATGCAGCAGCTTTAGAGCAATATTTCAGCCGCGGGATAGAGATATTGCCCGCCGCTGCTTGGCAGACGCATTACGATTTAACCTTTAGTTTATATCGGGAACGCTCCGAATGTGAATATCTCTGCGGTAACTTCGAGCAAGCCGAACAGCTATTCGATTACATCTTAACTCAAGTTAAGTCTAACTTGGAGCAAGCCGAAATTCAAAATCTCAGAATTACATTATATGAACAATCCACTAAATACATCGAAGCTATTAAGCTGGCAGCAGAAACATTGACAACATTAGGTTTGCACCTAAATACAACTACAAAACCAGAAATTTTATCTGAGCTAAATTTAGAGTTGCAATGGTATAATACACAATTAAAATATATTACAATATCTCATTTAATTGATGCCCCAAAAATGACCAACCCAGAAATTATATTGGGCATGAAAATTTTGATGAATATTACAGCACCAGCTTATTTTGTTGACCAAGATTTGTTGGCCTTAATTTCATTAAAAATGGTCAATTTTTCCTTAAAATATGGAAATTCAGATGTATCAGCTCATGGATATGCCTTCTGGGAATTTTTAGCTGGAGCCAGATTATTTGACTATGAGCGTGGTTATGAATTTGGCAAATTAGCCATGAACCTAAATAATAATTTTAATAATAGCAACTTGGTTAGCAAGGTTTGTGATTTATTTGGAGGACATATTAATCCCTGGCGCCGCCATCTAAAAGAAGGCATTCCTATTCTGAAACAAGGTTACATGGCTGGATATGAAACAGGAGATGCTTACGTCAGCTACAATTCTTACCACTTAATTCGGCAAAGGGTGTTAGTGGCGGATAACTTCGAGAGCATCCTAGAAGAATCGGCTAAACACCTAGAATTTCTCAAGCAGATGAAAAATGAAGTGTTTGCCGGAATTCAGCAGTTGTATCGGCATTTAATTTTTAATCTCCAAGGCGTTACCCCAGACAAATTTTCTTTCAGCACCGCCGACTTTAACGAGGCTGATTGCTTGGCCATGTGGGAGAAAAACGGGTTTATGACTGGGATGGCTCCCTACAACATCTTTAAAGCCCAAGTTTTATTTCTCTACGAAGATTATGAACTGGCTCTGGGACATATTCAAAAAAGTGATGAAATTATCGTTTTTATCTCCGGCGTTCCCAGTCAAGGAGAGCATTACCTGTACTATCCGCTCATATTAGCAGCCCTGTATCCCTTGGCGACCCCAGAGCAACAGCAGTCCTATGGGGAAATCATGCTCGCTTGTCAGGAAAAGCTGAAAATTTGGGCAGAGAACTGCCCGGACAACTTCCTGCATAAATATTTATTGGTCTCCGCAGAAATGGCGCGCCTATTCGGTAAAGACATGGAGGCACTAGATTTATATGAGGTCGCCATTGCCTCCGCCCGCCAGTACGAGTATATCCAAAATGAAGCCCTAGGCAATGAACTACTGGCTAAGTTTTGGTTGGGCAAAGGGAAAGAAGAAATTGCCCAAGTTTACATGACTAAAGCACATTATGGCTACCAACTGTGGGGGGCGAAACGAAAAGTAGAAGATTTAGAGGCCAAATATCCCCACTTGCTCGCGCCAAAAGCGCCGCAGAAACTGAAGACCATTGCCACTAATCCCCGCACCACAGCTTCCACCACGGGGCGCAGCTCCGAGCTAGACTTAACCACAGTTATCAAAGCGGCGCAAGTGGTATCCGGGGAAATTGTCCTGGAGAAGCTCCTGGCCAAATTAATGAAGATTTTACTAGAAAACGGGGGGGCGCAAACGGGATTCCTGGTTTTGTCAAACCAGGGGCAATTAACGATAGAAGCCACGGGTCAAGTGACTGCAGAGGACATAGAAGTGTTACAGTCGCAGCCCGTAGAAGACAGCGAAAATCTCCCCGGTGGTATCCTCAAGTATGTGGCCCGCACGCGGGAAGATGTGGTATTATCAGATGCCACGACAGAAGGCGTATTTACCCGCGAACCATATATCGTGAAACATCAGCCCAAGTCCGTGTTATGTGCGCCGATTATCAATCAGGGACAACTGATTGGGCTGTTGTATCTGGAAAATAACTTGACGCCGGGAGCCTTTACCAGCGAGCGGCTGGCGATTCTCAAAGTCTTGTCCGCCCAAGCCGCCATTTCCATTGAAAATGCCTTGCTGTATCGCACATTAGAAGATAAAGTGCAAGAACGCACGGCGCAACTAGCACAAGCCAATCAGGAAATCAGCATCCTCAACGAACGCCTGAAAGCCGAAAATATTCGGATGAGTGCGGAACTAGATGTGGCGAAACAACTGCAGCAAATGGTGTTGCCTAAACCAGAAGAGCTAGAAGCCATAGAAGGATTAGAAATCGCGGGGTTTATGGAACCAGCGGATGAAGTAGGGGGCGACTACTACGACGTATTGCAACAGGATGGACGAGTCAAAATCAGCATCGGCGATGTGACTGGACATGGCTTGGAAAGCGGCGTGTTGATGATTATGGCGCAAACGGCAGTGCGGACGCTACAGCAAATCAACGAAACTGATGCGGTGAAATTTTTGGCGGTTCTCAACCAGACGCTGTATCAGAATCTGCAGCGGATGAACTCGGCCAAAAATATGACTTTGGCGATTTTAGATTATGTTAACGGTGTTCTCCAGTTGAGTGGGCAACATGAAGAAATCATCGTGGTGCGCACTGATGGGGAGCTAGAGCGGCTTGATACGATAGATTTGGGATTTCCGATTGGGTTGGATGCCGAGATTGGTGATTTTATTGCCCAGCGGCAATTGCAGCTAAATTCCGGGGATGTGGTGGTGCTTTACACTGATGGGATTACCGAGGCTTTTGATGTGAATCACGAGCAGTATGGATTGGAACGGCTCTGTGAGGTGGTGCAGGAATATCGCTACCATTCTGCTTTTGAGATTCGCCAACTGGTGATTGATGATGTCCGCCGTCACATCGGCTCTCAGAAAGTGTTTGATGATATTACTTTGGTGGTGTTGAAGCAGAAATAGGGGGCGGTTAGCCAGTTGCCTCCTTCTCGCCTTTGACCATTACAGCTTGTTCACCAGTCGTTTAACACATTGCCCTCACCCTAAATCCCTCGACCAAAAAGGATCCGGGATTTGAGAGCCAATCAGATTATTTCTGAACAGGCTTTAATTGCCATGAGAATTCGATATTATTTGCTGTCCATATTATAGGCACCATCCCAAGATTCTGGCGGTGGGTATTGCAGGTAGTTGCGGGCGCGTTTGATGTGAATTTCTACGGCTCGATCGTCCTCACGAATTTCTTTGGCCTGTTGGAAAAGACTAATAGCCCGCTGGAATTTTCTGGCTACGTAGGCGTCGCGACCTTTAGCATAGATGTCTAAAAACTTGGCGGCTTCGCTGGGGAGATGGTCGGTGATATCGCCGATGAGTTCATAGATGCTGACGGCTTCGTTTTTGCCTTTGACTCGCACCCGGTCTAACTCGCGCACCAAAATCCGATCGGGGCACAAGTTATAAGTATATTCGCTGAGAATAATATCACACTTATACTCTTTGGTGATACTCTCCAAACGGGAACTGAGGTTCACACCATCGCCAATCACTGTGTAGTCCATCCGCTTTTGGGAGCCAATATTACCGGAAACCACTTCTCCCGAAGAAATGCCAATACCGATGCGAATTTCCGGCTGATTGTCAATAATGGAACGGCGGTTAAATTCTTCCAGACGATAGCGCATATCCAGAGCGGATTTAACGGCTTTCCAGGCGTGGTCTTTCAGGGGGAGGGGGGCGCCGAAAACCGCCATCAAAGCATCGCCGATGAATTTATCCAAGGTGCCTTCGCAGTTAAACACCGCTTCCACCATAGTTTCAAAATAGCCGTTGAGCAGAGCCACCACCTCGGAAGCGCTGCGGTTTTCGGTGATGGTGGTGTAACCGCGAATATCGGAAAATAAGATGGTGACATCTTTGCGCTCTCCCACCATCAGTGAATCTTCCCCAAGTTCCATCACCCGCTCGGCGACACCCGGTGTCATGTAGCGATACATAGTGGCGCGCATCCGTTTTTCGCGGCTGATGTCTTCTAAGACGACTAAGCCGCCTCGGACGCCGCCTTCAGGGTTGGTCAGGGGGGTGACGGTGAGGTTGAGAGTGCGATCGATTTTTTTGACTTGATTGGCGAGCAATCTTTCGGGAATCACTGGGAAGGATGGGGGGGTGTCTCCTAGTCTCCCGGTCTCCCCGTCTCCCCATCTCCCCTCCTCGCCTTCCGTGGGGATGGGGGTTTCATTCCAGGGAACGTAGATATCCGGGTCGGTTCGATCGCTGATGGCCAGGATGTAGGTTTCCGGTGGCAGCAGTTGGCTATTGCTCTCCAGTTGTTTTTCGGTGACAGTAGCATACAACCCCAAAGTTAAGTTTTGTTCGGGGACGAAATGCCGCGCCCCAGTGGTGAGACTGTCTTCTAAGCGCATCCGCAGGTTTTCGAGGGGCACCACCTCCCAAATATAACGCCCAATCAATTTTTGCTCCCAAATTTGGGCGTGGTACTTGCCCGTAGCCGCATCAGTGGGACAACCTAAAAACTCCAATGCTGCCTCATTAATCGTCACAATTATCCCTTGCATATCGGTAGAAATCACCGCATTAGATAAACTTTCCAGGATATCTTTTTGATACTGCTTTTCTACCATCACTTTCCCAAACAGTTGGGCATTTTCCAGAGCAATCCCGGCTTGGGAATTAAACGCCCGCAGAAATGCTTCATCGGAGTTGGTGAAACTGCCTTGGTGCTTGTTAATCAGTTGTGTCACCCCAATTAAATCTCCGGCGCCGTTGAATACGGGCATACAGAGAATATTTCGGGTTTTGTAACCGGTGCGCTGGTCAGTGCTGGGGTCAAAACGGGGGTCTTGATAGGCGTCGGGAATGTTGAGAGTTTGGCCGGTGGAAGCCACATAACCGGCGATACCTTTGTTGGCAGGGATGCGAATTTCCATCATAGTGCGGCCATCGGCTTTGGCCACTTTCGTCCAGAGTTCGCCGGTGTCTTTGCTGAGGAGGAATAGGGTACTGCGATCGGCCTGCATCAGTTCTTTAGCCAGGTCCATCACCGAGCGCAAGGTAGTTTCCATGTCCAAACTCTGACCTAAGCTGGTGGTGGCTTTGAGCAGCGCATTCACCCCCCGCTGGTTCCTCGCCGCCACATAGAAAGATTGGCAGCTTTCCAGGATAATGCCGATCGCCTCGGCAAATTCCTGAAACTGCGCCTCGTCTTCCTCATTAAACACAGCATTATCAGTTTTGTTCAGCAACTGCACCACCGCCACCGCTTCCGTCGGGGTTTTGCTGCTGAAAATTGGCACACACAAGAGGTTCTGACTTTTCGCGCCCGGGCGTTCGTCCACTTCTGGGTCAAACAGAGGATGGTGGCAAGCATCAGTGATGTTGAGACTTTCCCCAGTCATCGCCACATGACCCAAGATGCCCACATTCATAGGCGCCCGCACATCCACCATTTGGCCACTATTGCCATCGCGGATATTAGACCATAGAACGCCTTTTTGGCTGTCAACCAGATAAATTGTGGTGTACTCTGCCTTGAGAATTTGACCGATTTTGACCGTGAGAGCGTCTAACACCTGCTCCAGAATGCTTTCTAGAGAGGCATTGTTAATCAGCTCCAGGGCTCGTAAGTATTGCTGGAATTCAGCAGTAATGAAATCTAGAAGGCAAACAAATTCGGCAACTGGCAGGTTGCTCACTAGGTTAGCTAGCACACCCGTTTGATTGACCTGAGTCAATCTTGCCAAAACGCTACCGGCATTGGAGAAGGTCATAGCGTTGCTTCAGCTTGGGGGAGCGATGCTGACCGCGACGCCATTCGGCGTTCGGTGCGTTCTTTGGGGCGTTTTCTGGGGGGGTAAAGCCATCTTGATTACCAGCTCCGAATGGTAGATAGAAATGTATCTAGCCTCGGTGGGGAAAAAGTTACGTGGCGCGCTTCCGGCGCGATTGTCGAATCAACCCTGTTTCTGATGCTACCATGTTTCCCCACCTTTGGGATTTCCTTGCCCACCGAGGGGCAATCATTTAGGCAGCCTGACGCCACCTCGCTGCCCCATAAGCTACATTTTCGTAGTATTGCAGCAATTGGGCAGTGGCAGCGGCCCATCCCCAGCGTTCCGCTTCCTGGCGAGCATTTTCGCGGATCCCTTTCAGAGATTGTAATCGGTCTTGGCTCTGGTTGGCGAGTAGGTTTTTGGTGGCCGCGATCGCCCCTCCCTCATCATCCGGGTCGAACAGATACCCATTCACCCCATCGGTGACAATATCCAAAATACCACCCCGCGCTGCCGCCACTACGGGACACCCGGCGGCCATTGCCTCGAGCAGCACTAACCCCAGAGTTTCCGTTCGGGAAGGGAAAATAAACGCATCGGCGGAAGCAAAGGCACTAGCCAATTCTTGCCCCCGCAGATAGCCGACAAAATTGGTGGGAGTCCCGGCAAAATGGGCTTTTAGAGCTTCTCGGTGTGGACCGTCTCCCACCAAAGCTAATCGCGCTCCGGGGATGGCTTCTAGGACGGGTTTAATCCGATCGATTTCTTTTTCCGCCCCCAAGCGGCCCACAAACAACAGCAAGGGGCTCTCGGGATGTCCTTCACTCAGGCGCCACCGCATCTGTTCGCTGGCTAGCTCTGGTTGAAATAGTTCCGTATCCACCCCCCGCTGCCACAAATCTACCCGCTCAATCCCGTGGTTTCTCAGTTCCTGCACCATCGCCGACGACGTACAGAGGTTTAATTCGGCTTGGTTATGCGCCCCTTTGAGCAATTCCCACAGTAAGGGCTCGAGCATGGCCAAGCCGTAGTGCTGCAGGTACTGGGGCAAATGGGTGTGATACGATGCCACTAAGGGAATCTTTAAGGCTTTGGCGTAATAAATACCCCCCAATCCCAAAATCGCCGGATTGACTACGTGAATTATATCGGGCTGGAATTCTTCAAGGACTCCCCGCAGCGATGGGGTGGGAAATCCCATTTTCAGTTCGGGATACATGGGCAGGGGAATGCCACTGACGCCATAGACTTTCGCACCTTTATAATCTTGGATGCCATAGTCGGGGGACAGCACCAGCACTTTATTGCCACTGCGCTGCAAGTGATCCACTGTGTGACACAGCCTGGTGACAATTCCATCGATTTTCGGGAGAAATGTTTCGGTAAATAAAGCGATTCTCATTGATGTTTGTCCTTGGTCTTTTGTCCTTTGTCCTTTGTCACTTGTCCTTTGTCCTTTGTCGTGTCACTTGTCACTTGTAAGGGCGGGTTGGAAAATAATCCCATCCTAAATGACATTTGTCCTTTGTCCAAATGACAAAGGACCGTTCGGCTGAGCGCAGTCGAAGCCAAGGACAAATGACCAAGGACTAAGGACAAATGACCAACATTTACTAATTAACGGCGCCAAGAAACTTTGGGGAGAATTTCGTTGTTATCAACGCGGTTTTTGTATTTGATGGCGAAGTTGAGTAAGGAATCTAGGAGAGAATCGGAGAGGAAGTGAGGATGTAAACCCAAATCCAGGAGTTTGGTGTTTTTGGCGTTGAAGTAATGTTCTTCTAGTTCTACGCGAGGGTTGTTGATGTGGTTGATTTCCACATTGATACCTAGGGCAATGCCAGCTTTTTTGACCATTAAGGCTAAATCGCCAATGCTGAACATTTCGGTAAATTGGTTGAAGACGCGGAACTGACCGGCTTCGGCGGGGTTGGCAATGGCCAATTCTACACACCGCACGGTATCGCGAATGTCTAAAAATCCTCGTGTCTGTCCTCCCTTGCCATAGACGGTTAAGGGATGTCCGATCGCCGCTTGAATACAGAACCGGTTTAGTGCCGTGCCAAACACGCCGTCATAGTCGAGGCGGTTAATCAGCAACTCGTCCATTCCGGTTTCTTCTGTCAAAACCCCATAGACTACACCCTGATTCAAGTCGGTAGCGCGCAAACCCCAAATCCGGCAAGCAAAATGGATGTTTGTGCTGTCATGGACTTTGCTAGCATGGTAGAAGCTCCCCGGCTGTTTGGGATATGGCAGGGTGTCTTTGCGTCCGTTGTGTTCGATCGTGATGTACCCTTCTTCGATATCGATATTGGGTGTGCCGTATTCCCCCATCGTGCCCAGCTTCACCAAGTGGCAATCGGGGAAATCTTCTTTCATGGCATAGAGTATGTTCAGGGTCCCCACTACGTTGTTGACCTGGGTCAACACCGCACGTTCCCGGTCAATCATGGAGAAGGGGGCGGAACGCTGCTCCCCGAAATGGACGATCGCCTCTGGTTCAAACTGCCGCAGTGTCTTGCTCAGAAAATCATAATCGGTGATATCCCCCACAAACAGCGGTATTGATTTCCCCGTCAAGCCTTGCCACCGTTGCAAACGTTGTTGGATTCCTGCGATCGGCGTCAGGGTGTCCACCCCCAACTGATTATCCCAATGGCGCCGCACCAAGCTGTCTAAGATACCTACTTCATAACCATGATTGGCAAGGTGCAGGGCAGTCGCCCAACCGCAGTAACCATCGCCGCCAATAACCAAAACTCTCATAATATCAACTAATCTTTCTTGCCGATACTCGGTAAATTTATCAGGTTTTGCGTCCCCTGTGACAGATTTTCCCCACGCTTGTCATTTGTCCCCTCCCCGGTTTACCAGTTTTTTTCCGCCCTAGGGGACTGTGTTGGCGAACCCGCCCACATTTATAACAAATTGCAAGCCAGTAACTGCACCTTCAGTGACAGTTTCTGGCCAAACAGCACATTAAACCACAACCTCATCCCCAAAGGTGGCTAATCGGGTGAAGTAAAAAGGCCCAGCAACGGAACCCCACACCAATTCCCCAGTTTCTGGATCCCTGCCCCGATCGAGGCTGATAAACTTTTGGTCGTCAATTTCAAAAGAGCTATCCAGATAAGTGTTTTTCCCCTTGCGCATTACCATACAGCCTTTCCCCGGTTCCACCTCGCCTTTGAAACTGCTCCCGGTCCACTGGGTGATAAACGTACAACCAGGGAGCAACTCCAAATGCTCTTTCCTCAGAGCCTGCAACCGGTCTTTTTGCCGGGAAGCGCCGAAAAACTTCTCCTGTTCTGTAATCGCGTAATTCTCGATTTTGATATGGTTTTCCGCCGCCAGCAATTTCAACACCCGCACTCGATAGGGTTGGTCGAGCATATAATCATAAGCCTGCTCCACATACAAGCTGACCCCATCCAGTAATTCCAGCGCTAGGGGACGCATACAGACCCGAATATGGGCAAAAAACGGCGGATTTTCCCAGGCTTGCGCTTGGTTGGTGAAATCAGAAGCCATCCAACGCGCCAGCGTCAAAATATCAGTGGAATGAGTCATTGGTCATTTGTCCTTTGTCATTGGTCATTTACTTTTTCCTCAAGCGAAATAATAAAACTTGAGTGGTTTGGTCATCGTTAAAGTTATCATCGCTAATCAAAATTAAACTATCGCTGCCATCAGGTAAACGCGGTCCGAGGGTCATCCCTTCCAGGTTGTCTAGAGGGATGCCAAGACTACTCAAGTCTAAGAGCAGTTTTTTGTGCAAGGGAGCTAATTTTTGGGGCGGCTTCAGACTGGCAATGGTGCTGGTATCTGTGGCGCCACCGGTGGCAATTTGGAAAATCTTGGCTCCGTATCCAGTAAACCCGAAGGAGCGCTCTAAGGCTAGTAGTTGTCCCCCGGTTTCTAGAGCTAATAATTCAGTTAAGCCATTAATTAGGCTCCAACGTCCCCCTAAGTCTAGGGGATAGGCGGATTCAGCAATGAGCAGGGGTGGGCCATCGCTTTGCAGGTAGTGGAGCATCCGACTGTAGTAAGGACATGGGGTGTCGGTGGCGGCTTCGGTGGGGGAAACATCGGTTTCAGCGGCGGCGGCGGCGCAGGTTTGGGGGATGGTTTCGTCCCAGTCTTGGACTACGGGGGATTCGGTGGCGGTAAAGATGCGATAGGGGTCCACTTTGGCATCACCAAAGCCCCGAGGATTAATGGTGAGGGATTCAAATCCGAGGTTATCTTGGACTCCCCGCTGTTGTTTTTCTCCGGTGGCGTCGGGGATGTAGGTTTGGGGGATGGGGAGCGATCGCCGCCATTGACCGGTTTCTACGTCATGCTCTTGGATGAAGGGGGGGATGTTTTTGTCGTTGACGCCTTCGCTGGAAATATAAATGGTGTTGGGAGCAGCAAAGGCGATACCTTCGGGGTTGATTTGCCCTCGATTATAGTTTTGCCCTTGTTCGTTTTTAATGTAGGTGACGCCTTGGATTTCCAGGTTTTTGATGCTCTTGGTGTTGAACTCGTTGGGTTCGAGGTTGAGTTTGACGGTGTAATATCGCGGGGGTGCGTAGTCGCCTCTGTCATCGGAGAGAACGTAGAAGCGATCGCCCAGGCGATCGTAACTAATCCCCGACAGTCCCCCCACCCGCGTCCCCTCATAATTCTGTTTCGGTAGGGTGTAGTCGTCCAAAAACTCCAGGGAAATATCCAAAAACAGCCGCTCCCCAGCCGATACCTGGGGTAAACTGCATCCCATTACTAGGCTCCACACCACCATAAACACCGCTAACAGCTTGCTGAGCCTGCGCAATTCTTCACTTTTCACCAACAACCCACCGCCTCCCCGCCGCTACAACTTTCCAGCATATAGGATGATGTATCCCCCGCTCAACTCGCACAAGAGGGGTTTGTAGTTGGGCTTTAGCCCTCAAGTAGGTTTGTAGTTGGGCTTTAGCCCTCTTTTCGGTTCGTAGTAGGGCTTTAGCCCTTTTCCAGGTTAGATAGGGACCCTTAAACTGGGGGGGCTATTGTAAAATTAAAAATATGATACGGAAGGGCTAGCATATGACTGCCATTTTACCGATTACAGAATCCACCGAAATTTTCTACCCAAGTGGGGATGGTGAGCCGATGGCGGAAACTTACGACCATGTATATGCAATAATCTCTACTTTAGAGGTTTTGAAACAATACCTGACCGGACGACAAGCCACGGTTTTAGGCAATCAGTTCCTGTACTACTCCCAAGGTTTCCCCAAATTGCGGGTAGCCCCAGATGTCATGGTGATTTTTGATGTAGCTCCTGGAGGTCGTGACAATTATAAAATCTGGTCAGAGGGGCAAGTACCTGTGGTGATTTTTGAGATGACATCACCAGGGACAGAAGATAATGATAAAAGTTTCAAAAAAAATCTCTATGCCCAGTTGGGGGTGAAAGAATACTGGTTATTTGACCCGAAAGGGGAGTGGATACCAGAAAAATTGCGGGGTTATCGCCTGCGGGGGGAGGAGATTTACGAACCCATTACCGATAGTCGCAGCGAACCTTTACAACTGCGGTTAGCGGTGGAGGATAAACTGATTGGTTTTTATCGGGAGGATACGGGGGAAAAATTGCTGCTACCAGATGAGTTGGTGGCGGCTTTAGATGAGAAAACCGCACAACTATCCCAAGAAATCCAAGCTCGTCAGGAGGCGGAAGCACGAGCAGAAGCCGAACGAGAACGGCGGGAAAAAATGGAGGCTTTGTTAGCTCGCTATCGGGAACAGTTTGGAGAGTTACCTCAGTAGTGGGCTTAATCTGTAGGGTAGGCAATCTTTGCCCACCCTACAAATCTGAGAATTCCAGGTAGTTGTGAATGGCTTTACCCCACATCAAAGCCAATAACCAACTAGGATGACAAACAGTTACTAAGTGGTGTAAAATTAAAAATATGATACGGAAGGGCTAGCATATGACTGCCATTTTACCGATTACAGAAACCACCGAAATCTTCTACCCAAGTGGGGATGGTGAGCCGATGGCGGAAACTTACGACCATGTATATGCAATAATCTCTACTTTAGAGGTATTAAAACAATACCTCACCGGACGACAAGCCACAGTTTTAGGCAATCAGTTCCTGTACTACTCCCAAGGATTTCTCCGCTTGCGGGTAGCCCCAGATGTGATGGTGATTTTTGATGTGGCTCCTGGAGGTCGTGATAATTATAAAATCTGGTCAGAGGGGCAAGTACCTGTGGTGATTTTTGAGATGACTTCCCCCGGGACAGAAGATAATGATAAAAGTTTCAAAAAAAATCTCTATGCCCAGTTGGGGGTGAAAGAATACTGGTTATTTGACCCGAAAGGCGAGTGGATACCAGAAAAATTGCGGGGTTATCGCCTGGTGTGGGAGGCAATTTACGAACCCATTACCGATAGTCGCAGTGAACCGTTACAACTGCGGTTAGCTGTGGAGGATAAACTGATTGGTTTTTATCGGGAGGATACGGGGGAAAAATTGCTGCTACCAGATGAGTTGGTGGCGGCTTTAGACCAAGAAGTCCAAGCTCGTCAGGAGGCGGAAGCACAAGCGGAAGCGGAACGGGAACGAGCGGAAGCGGAACGGGAACGAGCGGAAGCGGAACGGGAACGAGCGGAAGCGGAACGGGAACGAGCGGAAGCCGAACGAGAACGGCGGAAAGAAATGGAGGCTTTGTTAGCTCGCTATCGGGAACAGTTTGGCCAGTTGCCTGAGTAGTAGGCTTAATCTGTAGGGTCGGCAAGCATTGCCCACCCTACAAATCTGCTAGTACAAACCCAGATAGGGCTGAAGCCCAACTACAAACCCAGATGGGGCTGAAGCCCAGCTACTTTCCCTGGTTTGGGCTGAAGCCCAACTACAAACCTTTTGTGTGCTATGTATTGGGGGAATATCAGTGGAGAGGCAATGAATGCAGGTTATTGATTACATCATCGTTATCGCTTATTTCGTGGCGACTCTGGCGGTGGGATTTTACTGGGAGAAGAAGGCTTCGGCGGGTTTGGACTCGTATTTTTTGGGCGATCGCAATTTGCCTTGGTGGGCTCTGGGAGCCTCGGGGATGGCTTCTAGCACGGATATCTCCGGTACAATGGTGATTACCGCCCTAGTTTACGCTTTAGGCACCAAAGGTTTTTTCATAGAAATTCGCGGCGGTATCGTCCTGGTAGTCGCCTTTTTTATGATTTTTATGGGCAAGTGGACCCGCCGCTCTCAAGTGATGACTTTAGCCGAATGGATGCGGTTACGCTTCGGCGAAGAGCGGGAAGGCAAAATCGCCCGTTTCATCAGTGCGGCTGCTAATCTGATAATTTCTATTTGGATTATCAGTTATTTTGTTGTAGGTGGCGGCAAGTTTTTCGGGGTCGTCATCGGCATTGATGACCGCTTGGCCTCTATAGTGATGATAGTCATCTCCACAATCTACACGGCTATGAGCGGTTTTTACGGGGTGATTTGGACCGATGTGTTTCAGGGGGCATTAATTTTTGTGGCGATTATATACGTTTCTCTGCTCGCCCTGCAAACTGTCAACTTGCCGCCGGAATTTGCGGTATCCGTGCCTATAGGACATGACAAATTTGAGCAAATAACTGCTAAGCTGGCGGATTGGAGCGCTATTTTGCCCCCGATGGAGCTGAATTTACCGGGCCAGTATGGGTTATACAATCTCTTCGGGGTTACGGTGTTCTTTTACTTGCTGAAAACCTGTTTGGAAGGGTTTAGCGGGGTGGGGGGATATATGAGCCAGCGGTATCTGGCGGCGAAGAGCGATCGGGAAGCGGGACTCCTATCATTATTCTGGATTATCTTGCTCTCGTTTCGCTGGCCTTTAGTCACCGGTTTTGCTGTTTTGGGCATCCACTACGGGATAACCACCGGACAGATTATCCCTGACCCGGAATTAGTTTTGCCCTTTGTCATCAAAACCTATGTTCCCCTCGGCATCAAAGGTTTGCTTGTCGCCTGCTTTATCGCTGCTGCGATGTCCACTTTTGTTTCCATCATCAATGCCAGCGCCGCTTACTGGGTGAAAGATATCTATCAAGCATACATCAATCGCGAAGCCAATGAGTCACAGCTCATCCTCCAAAGTCGCCTCGCCTCCGTAGCCGTGGTGGTATTGGGATTGTTGTTTAGTTTACCCGTAGTGAATATTAACGATATTTGGGGTTGGCTCACATTGGCATTTGGTTCGGGACTGTTTGTCCCCCTGTTGCTGCGGTGGTACTGGTGGCGGTTTAACGGTTATGGTTTTGCTCTAGGGACTTTGACCGGAATGGCAGCAGCAATTATCACGAAATTGCTGGGTATTCCTCTGCCGGAATATGCGAATTTTTTGGTTCCCAGCGGTTGCTCTTTGCTGGGGTGCCTGGTGGGGACTTTGCTCACCCCTCCCACGGATAGCGCTGTGTTGGATAATTTCTACAAAGTTACCCGTCCTTTTGGCTTTTGGCAACCTATTCGCCAACAGCTTCCCCCCAATATCCAGGCGAAAATCAAATCGGAAAATACCCGCGATATCATTGCTACTATCATTGCGGTTCCCTGGCAGTTGGTGTTATTTATGACGGGGATGATGTTCGTAATGAAGCAGTGGGATAATTTTGGGGTTTTACTGCTGGTGTTGATTTTGCTATCTATTGGGCTGTATTTTACTTGGTTCCGCCACTTGTCTAAGGAGGTGAAAGTGGAATAGGGAGTTGGATGCAGAAAACGGGTTTGTGAATTTAAACCGGTTTTTTTGATAATACTTCTGAGGACACGGCCATGCCGTGTCCTCCAATCGGATTATCTATTTCTCCCCCATTCCCTGATTAATATTTAATTTCTAAACTGACATTAGCTTGGATTTGCTGCTCGCCGCCGATAACTGGGGTACTGTCAGCAGCGGAACGGGCGAAAGACTCTTTCTCATAGAATTGTTCGGGGGGTGGGGTGGCGGCGTTGACTTGAATGTTGATGATTTCCCGGCGACTGAGGTTGAGCGCGGCTAACACGGTGTCGGCTTGTTGCAGAGCGTCGTTAGTGGCGGCGCGGAGGGCTTGTTGTCTAGCGGCGGCGATCGCCTCATCCGTCGCCACAAAACCAATCCCATCAATGCGCGTAGCTCCCGCATTTACCGCCGCATCTAAAATATCTCCGGCTTTTTCCGTAACCACCCGAAAACTCACTGTATTAGTACCAATATATCCCGTCAACCGCTGTTGGTTATTTTGGTAGTCATAAACTGGATTTAAACGAATACCGGTAGTTTCCAGTTTGTCCACATTCTGGGAACGGAGTAACTGCACCACTGCAGATGACTTTCTGGCTACTTCTTCTTGCACTTCTTTGGCATTTTTGCCCTGAATTTCTACCCCCAAACTCACCCGCGCCAAACTGGTGGGAATGGAAACGATACCCTGACCACTCACCATCAGGCTTCTGGTGCGCTGTTCCTGTGCTGCCACTGGTTGTATCGCTCCGAAACTCACCGCACCTACCGCCATAAATAACGCGGCTAACGCACTGCAAATAGGGAGTATCCCGTTTTGGTAACTATTCTTGGTCGGGCGAAGCATTCTGAGGATTAATTCTCGGTCGATCGCGCCAGATAACTCGCCAGAATGCTTCGCCCCTACAAAATCGGGATGTTCCCTGTAACCAGGCTTATTTGTCATTGGTCATTTGTCCTTTGTTGGTGATAGTAATCGCCCACCCTAAATCTACTCTGAACCCCTAATCGGAACCAATTTGGGCTAAAGCCCAACTACGAACCTGTCTCCTTGGTTCTGTTGCGATAGATATTCTAGATGCTATTACGACGATTATAGTTCCAGGGCAGGATAAAAATTAGGGTGAGCGAATGCCCACCCTACATCTCGGTTTAATATAAACCGGGTTTCTTCACCAAATCTGGGTTAGTCCAGAAAGCCGGTTTCTTAACCAAATATCGGTCAAAATCCCAAGATTGTCGCAGAAACCGGGTTTCTAATCCGTGGACAACCCTTTAGGTGGCTTCCACAAAGTAGCCGCTGCGGCTGAACTCCTCTTCTTCGGGGGTGAAGTTGGGGGAGGCGTCCACCAGTTCGGGGTCAAATTTATAGGTTTCTGGCAGGAAGTTGCCCGCCACTACGGCTTCTTCTAAGTCTTTGATGTGACTTTGGGCGAGGTCGCAGGCTTCTTGGATACTGGCGGCGTCGCCTTTTTCCAGCAGTTTTTGTAATTCGGCGCGGAGTCCCGCCAGACGTGCCATTGGTTTGAGCAACGCATACACCCGGTAGAGCCGATCGGTGGCGATGCTCACGTGTTTGAGAGCTTGAGAGCGGGCCAGTTCTGAGTCCAGAGATGGCCAGTAACGGCTGGTGTAGAATGCTCGTTCGTCTTTATGATACCACTGCTCGGTACGGGCGATCGAAGAGGAAACCGTGTTATGCAGTTTCCAGAAGAACAGGCGCAACGACGGCCCATCGGCTACCGTGGAGAGCTTATCATTAATTGATACCTCAAAATCCGAGAGGTTCGGGTCACGCCCCAAAACCAGATACTCCATCGGATACATTTCCACCTCTTTATTCTGCACCACATACATATTCAAGTGGTAGCGGCAATAAGGGCAGGGATACATGGTGGCAAACAGCTTGAAAAATTCCTGGAATACGGCCACCAATGCTTTTTGCTCTTCGGGAGTTTTGGTGCAAACAATTTCCGCCGTGGTATGGAAGAAACGCCACACCGCCGGACCGATAAAGTAAGGGAAACTGATGCGCATTTGGGCATCTTTAATGTCAGAGCGTCCCAGATATACGTCAATAAAGGAGACGTAATGGGAAAGTGCCCCAGACTCGCGCCCAAATTCTTGGCGTTCCCGGCGTTTTTGCACCCCATTGAGGTAGTGGCGGGTGAGGTTCCAGGCTTGTTTGATTTCCAGTTTTTGTTTCGGGCTACAGTTGGGGAAGTTTTCCGCTACATCAGCAGCATATCGTCCAAATTCTCCTGCTGCTTTGGCTTCTTCATACCATTTGTTTAAAGCGGCTTCATTGGGGATGGTGTTTTCTTGAATATCGGCGGCGCTGGTAACGCTAAAAGCTGCCAGCAGTTTGGGCATGAAATCTTCATACCAGTAAACGGCTGGCATCATGGCACCGTCTATTTGCTCGTCGGCGTTATCGATAATAACGCGGTTCCACTTTTTCAGGTATTCTTTGGGGTCTTCGCCGGATGGTGGCGGTGGCGGCGCCATTTCTTGATTGAGGTCCATCTGGCGCAGGCGGTTGAGTTCGTTGATGGCGAGGACGCCTTCGACCACATCGCTTAAGCTGATGTGTTTTTTCTTCATGGTGATGGCGAACTCGACGCCAGCGGCGAATTTCTCCCGCACGGTGGTGGACTTGCTGCGCGCCTCGAGCATGGCTTGTTCTTCGGCGAGCATTTCTGGGGTTTTTTCTATGGTTGCCCAGTTGGCGATACGCTCTTGCAGGCGGGCGTATTCGGCTTGAATTGATTCTGCTACGGCGTCGAGAACCGGATGGCAGGCGGGATCAACGATGCCTAAGCCTTTGTAAACGGCGATCGCCTTGGCCACAAATTTGGTAAAATCGCCGATGCGATAAGGCAGGTTTTTTGCCCGCAGGTGGGTTTCGCTGTTGGCGGAGAAGTTTTCCCGGAAGCTGCGATATGCGGCTCCTTGCACCAGGCGAAATAGCCCAATTTGCATCTGCAGGCGGGAAGTACCACGTCCTGGTTCTTGGCGGGGGTGTTGGGATAGTAGCTGTTTGAGCTGGTCCACTTCAGACGTGGGGGCGCTAGATGCGGCGGGAGCTGGAGTGGTGGGGGTGCTGGGTTTCGGCGGTGTGGTGACGGCGGGGGAGTCGGTGTAGGTGCGTCCCGTGGTTTGCTCGGGCACCAGTTTGCAGAATTCCTCAAAGTCGATCGAGCCGTCGCCGTCGAAGTCCACTTCTTTGAGCATTTCTTCGAGTTCGGCTTCGGTGAGTCCGAACTGACCCATCACCTCTTTCATTTCGTCGGCGGTGATATGTCCGCTGCCATCTTCGTCAAAGACGCTGAAAGCTAGCTTGAGGCGGCTAATGCGATCGCCCCTTTGCGCCACCATCAGCGCTTTGAACTCCTCAAAATCAATGGTGCCCGAGGCATCCACATCTACTTCTTTAATCATCTCCCGCAGCTCGATGTCGCTGGGATTTTGTCCCAAAGAGCGCACCACCTGCCCCAGTTCTTCCACGGAGATGGCACCGCTGCCATCCGCATCAAACACCGTGAATGCTTCCCACAGCTTCTGCACTTCGGCTTCGCTGATTGTCGATTTTGTCATCTCTGCCGATGTCATCAATTTATTCTCCCTGGTTTTTCCGTCAAATAATTGCTCGTTAGAGTTTTTTGGCTGTTCTGTTTAGTATATCCTGAGTCATTTGTCCTGAGTCATTTGTCGAATAACTTAATATCCCTAGGCTAATCTCTACCATATGGTATCACCACGCCAAAACTCCCCTCCGGGCGGACTTGGGGTTTAGCCACCGGCAATTTTAAATCTCGCGTAGGATAATGTCAAGGTAATGATATGGGCAATTTTTCACTAATTTTTATCAATTATTTGTCACTTATCCCTGGTAACATATCATCTCATCAATCAAATCACAAATGACAAATAACAAATGAGAAACAATAATGTCATATTGAGATGAGTCAACCTCTTGACAAGGGGGCTTTTTTTTGATATACTTTCTGTTAAAAGTGCATAAATTCTGTCCCTCCCATAGATTTAGACCTGTTTCTCAACCCCAGGGTCATCCGCTACAAGTAACAGGGTGAAGAGAGGGTCAAAGTCCGGTGGGCTTTTAGTTGCCGGACGTTGGCGAGGGTCCCAGGAGAAATCTGCTATGGCTAATTTTTAAATTAGCTCAAGACAAATCACTGCCATAGGTTAACGCCTCCCATCTACTGCGCTCATTTTTCCTTTGACCACAAGGGACAAGGGACAAATGACATATTTATTACCAAATGACTTTTGGTAACAGCTTTGACATTTATGTGAAAATTAGTGGTGTTTGAGTGGTTTATTCAAATACTAGAATTTTCTGGCTTTGGGTTTCTGGTGAAAATGTTCTCAGAGCCTGATTTTGTGAAAGAGCAACCCGGTTTTTCAGCCGGTTGCCTCAATTATTCACAAGGATAAACTTGGTGAGGGAAGGCTTTTTGCATGAAGTCGTCTTTGGGATTTCTGCATCCACATATCATGGAAAAGTCAAAAAGAGTGCAATTTCTACCAAGTGATGTCAAAAAAATCGACCATCAGGTAGGATGTTTTGGTTGTGAGATAGAACAAATTTACCCGGAAATAGCTGGGGTTTTCGGCTGGCTATTTACGGAAATCAAGCGGGAAACTTCAGCTCCTGAAGCTCAATGCTACCGCGTCAGCTACAATATATATCAGGAAGTTCTGCGCATCTGCTCCCAGAGCGATCGGATTAAAACATCCCAGCAAGTGGATGTGTGGGCACAAAACCTGGCTAAATATCGCTTGCAGCAATGCTTTCACTATTATCGCCACGGGGTGAAGCGAGGGCAAATAGAACTGCATGGCACTCTGAGTGCGATGGTTTACCGCTATTTTATGCCCGGTGGTGGTCGGACAAATCATGGGTGGCGTCAACGGGCGATCGAAGAATTTTTGCAGGGATTTTATGAAGATAGTTGGAATACTTTCCGCCGGGAAACTCATCTGAGTGAAACCTATCGCGCCTCCACCCGGTTGGAGCAAGCGGAATACATGGCATTTACCGAACGCTACGCCAAGCGCAATATCGGCTTTCGGGATAAGTCTAGCCAGCAGTTAATCGTGTTGCGGGTAAAAACTTTCCTGCAAAAGCAGCGGCGGGAAATTTCCCTGGATTTAGAATTGGGTGATGACGAGACGGCGATGTACTCAGACAGTATCACTAATGAAGTTTATCGCTTATCGGCGCAGATGGTGATGCCAGTTGTTACCCCAGCCGACCCGATTTGTGCTAGTATCATTGAAGAGTTGCGGTCTTATCTGGAAAAGCGCCAGCAAAGCCAATGTGCCCGCTACTTTTTCCTGCTGCTGGATGATAAAACACCGAAAGAAATAGATGCAATTTTGGGCGTGACGCCTCGCCAGCGGGACTATTTGCAGCAGCGTTTTAAGTACCACTTGATGCGGTTTGCTTTTAACGATGCCTGGGAATTAGTGCATCAATGGTTGGATGCAGATTTAGAACAACATCTGGGGATGAATTCTCAGCAATGGCAGGTATTTGAGTCAAATTTGACTGAAACTCTCCAATGCTTGCTGCGGCTGAAACAAGAGGGACTTTCCGATGGCGCGATCGCTCGCCAACTGAAATGCTCCCTCAAGCGCGTTCAGCGACTCTGGTCAGACATTCTCGAACGCGCCTGGTTAATTCGCAATGGTTTAGACACCCGTACCAGCGCTTAACTCTATCCGCTTAATTCCCCGCTTGCCCCTCACCGGGCAAGCATTTTTTTTGACCAAAGTATGATATAAATGTAAAAGGCAAACCACCATCCCTCACCAGAAGCGCCACCACCCCATATGGCCAGTAGAGCATCCCGAATGGATAGCAGCGGTGATAAGCTATCAGGTGGAGTCTGCCAACCAGTTTATGGTATTGCGGTGTCCGGGCGATCGGGGATAATGGGCGATAATGGAATTGAAAGTTGGGGAACTCAGGAGCAACGGAAATGCTTAAAGCAACGGAAAATCGCTATATCGTCAGAGATGATGAAATATTGGGAGGCGAACCGATTATCAAAGGCACTCGCACTCCGGTAAGAGCCATTGTGGAAACGTGGCGAATGGGAGTTTTGCCGGAAGAAATTCCCATAGGAATGCCGCATCTAACCCTGGCTCAAGTGTTTGATGCTTTGAGCTATTACAGCGACAACCGGGATGAAATTGACTACTATATTGAACGCAATCGCATTCCCGACGAATTAATCTGCCAGAAATCGTTCAGCCATTTCTCTTAATTTTGAACGAAGTTACAGCCAATGAAATGGAAAATCAAGTCAGTTATATATAAGAGAGGATTTTATGCAGAGCATTCACTTAAAAACCACTGTGGGAACTGATGGTGTGTTGCGAGTCCAGTTGCCCCCAGAATATCAAGATAGGGAATTGGAGGCAATTGTTATATTAGAACTGTTGCCCAAAAGCGAGTTAGAGACACCACCGAAAGCATCGGGATGGCAACCAGGATTTTTTGAAGAAGTTGTCGGTGGTTGGGTGGGGGAACCCTTAGTGAGAGAAGACCAGGGAGACTACGAAGTAAGGGAGACACTCTTTTGACTTACCTGCTAGATACAAATGTTTGCATTCGGATTTTGAATAACACGAGTTCCTCTGTCTCGCGTCGATTAGCGGCTCAACAGCCAGAGGATATTTACTTGTGTACGGTGGTGGAGATGGAGCTTTACTATGGAGCGTATCGCAGCACCCAGCAAGCGCAGAATATCCATATATTGGAAAGTTTTTTAGAGCAATTTACTATTTTGCCGTTTAGTTTAATCGCAAATCAGCTAGAATAGCAGGACAGATTCGTGCCCAACTTGCCGCACAAGGGACACCAATTGGCCCCTATGACCTGCAAATAGCCGCGCTCGCTCTGGCAAACGATCTGACGCTAGTCACCCACAATACCGCAGAGTTTGGACGGGTAGCAGGATTAAAGATAGAAGATTGGGAGGAGACCAACTAGGAGTTTTTCACTGACCACCCTTACCGAAATCGTCAGCAGCTTTAGCTAGGTATCTGGTGGAGTCTGCCAACCCGTTTATTGTGTTGCTGAAGGGAACTGCGCATCAGGGGCGATCGTGGAATTGAAAGTTGGGCAATGAAGTGCTAAAAAACACTCTTTATTGATTTGATGCGTTTCCCCTGATTGCGTCACATCATTTCTAACTGGAGCATCAGGGTTTCCGTAGTCCAGGTAGGGCAACCACAGCCAAAAAAATCATAATCCTCTGTCCAAATTGCCGCCGGTAATGCTAATGCTAGCGCCACAGTTTCCCAATCATTTGGGTCTCTGGGAATGCGCTTTCTGGCTTCAGGTTCTAAATGGGCGTAAACAGACTCTGGGACAAACTCGATATAGCTGTTAATGGCTAAATTGGCTGCTGTCAGTAACTGCTGCTCGGTTATTTCACTAAACCGCCCCCGTTCTCGCATAATCCTCAGTCGCCGCTGCAGTTCATAGCGAGTTTCATCTATAATTTTTTCCCCAGCATAAATTTTTAAATTGGGATTTGCCAGGAAAGCGCGCCCCCGATCGCGCAAAACTTCACCCACCAAAACATTGGCATCAACAATTAAATTCATCATAATTCTATTTGGATGCTACTGCGGTTTCAAAGGGAAAAGGTTTACGCGGATCCAGGGCATCAATTAGCTCATCTCTACTCATACCGCTTTCTGCCGCTGCTCTATCCAATGCTTCGTCTAATCTATCCCACAATTCATCATCGGCGGCGGTATCGCGCTGCCGCACGGGGTAAAAATATCCCAACAGCTTGCCCTCGTGTTCCACTTCTAGAGCTTCTTGGCCAGCCAAGACTTGCAGCGGCAAATCATTTAATTGAACTTTTTTCATAAATAGCTAAATCTCATGCTTCTGAACTATTATAACATATTCACAGGAAATGTCAGAAATTCATTCCCAAGTTTGCTAAATTAATTAAATTAATAAATTTTGTGCTATTGTAGCAAAAATGCGAAAAATCAGGAGAAAAAACGGTGAGTAGAGTATTAATTACCGGTGCGGGACGGGGTTTAGGTTTGGCGTTTGTGAGGAGTTGTCTAGAAAGAGGAGATACCGTTTGGGCAGGAGTAAGGCAACCGCAAAAAGCCCCCCAACTGACTGAACTCCAGGCCAAATACCCCCAGCAACTCCATCTCATCCCCCTAGATGTCACCGACGCTGCCTCCATAGACTCCGCATGGCAGCAACTCCAAGCCGAAGCCGGTGCCTTAGACTTACTGATTAATAATGCCGGAATTAATTCTATGAGCGCCGATGCGGGTGGTTCAGCGGCACATTTGCGCTTGGGAGAACTGGACAGTAATCGGATGCTCGCCATGTTCCATATTAACGCCGTAGCGCCCCTGATGCTGGCTCAACGATGTATCGATTTGCTGGCTGCTGGCGAAAACCCCCGCATCATTAATATTTCCTCTTGGCTGGGTTCTCTCACTAACAAAACCAGCGGCGGTAATTACAGTTATTGCGCGAGTAAAACTGCCCTAAATATGCTCATGCGCGCTCTCGCTTTTGAGGTGATATCCAAAGGCATTATTACGGTAATTTTTAACCCCGGATGGATGCAAACGGATATGGGCGGACCGAGGGCTAAGCTGACCCCAGAGGAGTCAGCTCAAAGTATTCTCAAAGTCACGGAAAAGCTGACCCCCAGTGATGCGGGGCGCTTTCTTAACTGGGACGGGACGGAGCATCCCTGGTGAGGAGATGGGGGGACCAGGGGACGGGGGGCAGGGGGGAGTGTGGGAAGTGTGGGGAGTGTGGGGAGTGTGGGAAGTGTGGGGAGTAATCTTCCCTCTCTTCCCCCTCCTCCCCATCTTCCCCCTCCTCCCCATCTCCCCATCACCCCGTCACCCCGTCACCCCGTCACCCCGTCTCCCTAGGCGCCACCCCGGAGTTTATCCAAAACGCCCCGGTCTTGAAGCGTGGAGGTATCTCCGGCGATTTCCTGACCGGCGGCGAGGTTGCGCAGGAGACGGCGCATGATTTTGCCCGATCGCGTTTTCGGCAAATCTTCGCTAAAGCGAATTTCTGCCGGACGAGCTAAAGCGCCAATTTCGCTGACTACATGCCGCATCAGGTCTTTTTCCAACTGTTCCGAGGCACGATAACTATCTTCTAGGGTCACGAAAGCGACGATCGCCTCGCCGCGTAAGTCGTCCGGCTTGCCCACCACCGCCGCCTCGGCAACTGCGGGGTGAGATACCAGAGCCGATTCAATTTCCATCGTGCCCAAACGGTGTCCAGAAACGTTAATCACGTCATCCACCCGACCCATTACCCAAAAGTAACCGTCTTGATCGCGGCGGGCCCCGTCACCGGCAAAGTATAGGTATTTCCCATCTTGAGGGGGGATATGTTCCCAGTAGGTGCGACGGAAGCGATCGGGGTCGCCGTAAACCGTGCGCATCATGCTGGGCCAAGGATGTTTGATAACTAAATAGCCCCCTTCGTTGTCGCCTACGGGGTTGCCTTCCAAGTCCACCACATCGGCAATAATGCCCGGAAAAGGTAAAGTGGCAGAACCTGGTTTGGTGGGAATCGCTCCCGGCAGGGGGGTAATCATAAAACCGCCGGTTTCTGTTTGCCACCAGGTATCGACGATCGGACATTTCGAGCCGCCGATCACTCGATAATACCACATCCATGCTTCCGGATTAATTGGTTCTCCCACCGTGCCCAACAGCCGTAGGGATGACAAATCACGCGCTTTCGGCAAATGTTCACCCATTTTGATAAAAGCACGAATTGCCGTCGGTGCCGTATAGAAAATCGTCACCCCGTATTTTTCCACCACATCCCACATACACCCAGGGTTAGAAGCGCGGGGGGCACCTTCATACATAACCGTCGTGGCACCATTAGACAACGGCCCATAGACGATGTAGCTGTGGCCGGTAATCCAGCCGATATCGGCGGTACACCAGTAAACATCCGTATCTTTCAGGTCAAATGCCCACTGGGTGGTAACGTGAGTGTAGAGGTTGTAGCCACCGGTGGTATGGACAACACCCTTGGGTTTGCCCGTAGTGCCGCTAGTGTAGAGGATAAAGAGCATATCCTCACTATCCATCGGTTCGGCGGGGCAGTCGGCTTTAGCATTAGCTTGTAAGTCGTGCCACCAATGGTCCCGCCCGGGTTCCATGTGGATATTGTTGCCAGTACGCTTCACCACCAGGACATTATCCACACTGGGAACGGCGTTATCCCCGATCGCTTTATCTACTTGTTCTTTGAGCGGGACGATCGCATCTTTGCGCCACCCCCCATCAGCCGTAATCACCAGTTTAGCTTCAGCGTCTTTGAGGCGGTCCTTGAGAGCTTCCGCACTGAAACCACCAAAAATCACCGTGTGGGTAGCACCGATGCGCGCACAAGCCAGCATCGCCACGGCGGCTTCGGGAATCATCGGCATGTATATCCCCACCACGTCACCCTTCTTCACCCCCAACTGCTTCATCACATTTGCCATCTGGCAAACTTCCCGGTGCAGTTGAGCATAAGTCAGAGTCCGCGAGTCCCCCGGTTCCCCCTCCCAGATGATGGCAGCTTTATTTTTCCGCCAAGTCGTCAAGTGGCGATCCAAGCAGTTATAGGAAATATTGATTTTCCCCCCTACAAACCACTTAGCAAACGGCGGTTGCCAATCCAGCACCTTATCCCACTTTTGGAACCAGTGCAACTCCTTATCCGCCAAGTCTGCCCAGAATTTCTCCGGGTTCGCCGCCGCCTCTTGATACAGTCGCCGATATTCCTCAAGGCTCTTTAATCCCGCTTGTGCCGAAAACTCCTCCGGCGGCGGAAACATCCGGTTTTCATGCAGTATAGATTCAATAGTAGGTTGTGACATTTTGAGTTTTACCCCTACGCATACTTAGCATCATCATTTTTACCCCAGAATCGCGCCAGAGAATCTTTAGTTTTTTTTAACTTTTCTGTCCTCCCAGACCCCCAACCCCGTCACAAGGGGAACCCGAACCGTCTTCTTTGCCCCCAGATCTGGATTTAGCAGCCGGAATACCTGCAATTATCTGGAAATATCATCTAATTATTCAGCTCCGCCATTGCCAAAAACCGCCATTTTCCCTGCCTCCTAATCGGGAAATTATGCTTGACATTTTCCGCCAATTATTTTACAATAAAATAATCTCCTAAAACCACTTAATTATATGAGTCAAGATGATTTACTCGATCGCATCGCGATCGACCCCAACATCTGTCATGGCTACCCCTGCATTCGCGGCCACCAAATTTGGGTATCTTTGATCCTCGATTATCTGGCTGGGGGCTACACAATTGAAAAAATTCTTGCAATTTACCCCAATTTAGAACAAGAAGACATTCTCGCTTGTATTGCCTATAGTACAGAAGCCAACCGCTGCTCTTCCGTAGAGCATCAACTCCATATGAAAAAGGAGGATGCTATTAACCAGTAAATTGTGATCACATATTGTTGGTTGAGCCGATGATATCCAGCCGAAGTGGCAGACCTGGAGGTGCCAACAAACTTACTCTTCCAGCTAGGAGCCATTCCCAGCATCCCAAGATGATGGGGCGAAAATCACAAATTATGCCTCTAATGATGCCGCCAATTTTTCAGGAATTTTTCTAATTGCCCCCACCCAGCCGAAATGAGGGGAGACATGACAACAAAAAGGACATCATGGCTGAGAAAAATCACAATTTATGTAAAGCCATAGATGGGGCAGCGACAAATTTAAGCTCTGGATATATAGGGATAATGAGGTGTCATAGCGGACAGGAAAAGAGACATAACCTGTTGACCATAGCTTTAGCCCCATTATCCCAGTGGTGATTTTAGTTGCAATTTATAAATTAAAGTCCCCAAGAGGAAAAATTTGCCGTATAATCGGGATATCTCGGCTGACTGGGAGATAAAGGCATGGGGGCGGATGGGGGTGCTAGGGGTTTAGTTCCCAAACTCCTACCTTCTGCTGTGAAACAAGGTGATTAGCAAGCGCGAATGGTGAACCCCCACCAGCAAAAAATAGTTACAGGGTGCCGCGATGCTAGGGCGACGCCTGACGGCGATGCTAACGCAACGTCTGACGACGATCGCAATTTTTATGGACGTTCATTCCCCCCGCCTGGTGGTGGTGAGGGAGAGGGGGTTGTGAGTGAAGACCTCGAATTTCCAGTATTTTTCAGAAAATTTCGCAACTGTGGCAGCTTTGTCGCAATTTTATGATACAGATGGCACCAGGGATACATGTCGCGCTAATCGAGCAAGGGGTAGAGGTCTGGAATGAGTGGCGGGAGAGCAATCCTCGCGTGGAACCAGACTTGAGGGAGGCAAAGCTGCACAAAGCAGACCTGAGACAAGCCAATCTCACGAAAGTGAATCTGTCATCGGCGGACTTGAGCATGGCAGACTTGAGTATGGCTAATTTGGAATGGTCGAATCTCTACCAGGCGAATCTGGTAGAAGCAACTATCCATAGCACGAAGCTCTACAAGGCGAATTTAAGAGAGACAAATCTCACGATGGCAAATTTGGGGCATGCGGTGCTGACGGGAGCTGACCTTTGTATGGCGAATTTGTACCGAGCGAATCTGACGGGAGCAGATTTGACTGAAGCCACTCTCTACACGGCTAAGTTGCGGGAGGCGGAACTGCGGGAGGCGGATTTGCACCGGACGGACCTCAGAGAAGCGGATTTGACCCAGGCGCATCTGAATGAGGCGAACCTAACGGAGGCTAATTTTACGATGGCGATTTTTTCTTTGGCGAATTTGATTGGGGCGACGCTGTATAAAACTAATTTGTATAAAGCTAATTTGAGTTTGGCGAACCTTTGTATGGCGAACCTGTTGGGGGCGAGTATGCGGCGGACGATCGCGATCGGCACCAACTTTATCGGGGCCAACTTTTACCGCGCCAACCTCCACAAAGCCATCCTCATCCAAGCTGACCTCAGAGAAGCCACTCTCAGCGAAACCATCCTCACCCGTGCCGACCTCAGAAAAGCTAACCTGAGTATGGCCAACCTCCGAGACGCCTCTTTATCTGACGCTAATCTCGCGGGAGCCAACTTGACTAGAGCCAACTTGTACCATGCGAACCTCGAAGGAGCATATCTCAGGAGCGCCATCATGCCTAATGGCCAGAAACATGAGTAGGTAGGGGTTTGGTTCCCCTACTCTGTGGAGTTAGTCTTGGGTGACTGGGGGGGAGTGACTTCGGCGGCAGCTGTGGCGACTAACTCTGTGAGTTCCTCTACCGGAGGAAACCGTTTGAGCTGGGTCATGCTTTTGACCAACAGTTTGATTAACAACTGTAGCTGCTGAATATCTTGCGGCTCGGCTCTTTCTCGGAAATCAAAGGAGAGTTGGGTCAGTTCCGATCGCAGTTTGGCCGTTTCTGTGAGCAGTTCAGCAATCACTTCCGTTTGCTGTAGCTGGCTAACGCTTTCGCGCAGCTCTTCTACTGCCTTTTTCAGTCGGGATAGCTGAATCACTTCTGGGCGAGCGTTGAACTTTTGGGTGATGATGTCTAACTTGCCTGTGAGGGTGATGTTGCTTTGCTCTAGCTGCTGGCAATTTTCCGTGAGTCGGGTGAGACTGGGCTCGAGTAATTCCCGCTGTTTGCGATCGATTTGGCCTAATGCCTGTCGCATCCGCTGGAAGTCTTCGGGGTCGAAACTGGCTTTGCTGGCCAGGGCGCGAATTTCTGATTGAATGGCGGCGATTTTTGCTTCAATCCGGTTGATATCAAATGGTTCAGAAATGGCTAATAATTTTTGCCGCAAAGTTTCTACTTCAGCGGAAATATTTTGATAAACTTTATTCGCCATAAAGGAAGATTTATTCTCTAAAATGGAGATAGATTTATGCAAATCGCTAATTTCTTCCTCGATTTGTTTGAGATTAACTTCCTCTGGCTTGGGTAGGGAGGCAATTTGGCGGGTCAATTCGTCACAACGCTGGTCAAATTGGGTGCTGACACTGGTGTTTTGCATATAGTGCTGTTGCCACAGCCGCTGACGGTTGGCCGCGTTCAAAGCGATGGCGATCGTCAGGGGGGCAGTTGCCCAGACCAAATGCTGCCCCATCGCCGCCACCACCGACCCCACCACTGACCCCAGCACTGCGGCATATTCCCCGATTTCTAGGGGATGCAGGTGGGTGAAGATCGTTTTTAGCGGCGGTAGCGGGTCTAATGCTTTCCCCATATTTCCGGTGGATGAGTTTTGGTTGTTAGTGGGTGGAAATATTGGCTTTGGCGTTGCGGTTGGCGGTCTTGGTTGCTTCTTGGTTGGCTGGGGGATTGGTGTCATGGGGCTCCCTGATGCTGTTGCAATATTTTGGTAAACCGGCTTGATGCAGATGCTAGACTTGCGTTTATTTTATCTGATATGAACTTTTATCTGGGAATTGACTTTGGGACATCAGGTGCTAGGGCTATAGCTATCAATGCCTCTGGGGAAGTCCGTGCAGAGGCACGGTATGATTTTGGGGCATTAACAACGCTGACATTGGCGGAGCTTTGGCAACAGGCATTGTTTACCATCATCGGCGAAATCCCGCCACCGGTGCGGCAGGAGTTGTTTGGCATCGCTATTAACGGCACTTCCGCCACGGTCATGCTTTGCGACCAGACAGGAACACCAGTTGCAGAACCGATTCTCTACAATGATGCGCGGGGAGTAAAGGTGCTGGAAACCCTCCGGGCAGTGGCCCCCCCAAACCATCCCACCATCAGCGCCACCAGTTCCCTTGCCAAACTTCTCTGGTGGTTTGATGACAGTTTGGGTGCCCTCAGTGCTAAAGGACTATATTTCCTCCACCAAGCTGACTGGCTGAGCTTTCTTCTCCACGGCCAATTAGGCGTCACTGACTACCATAACGCTCTCAAGCTCGGCGCCGACCCCGATCGAATGTCTTACCCTGACTGGTTTTCCCAGCTTAAAACGCAATTACCACATTTACCCAGAATTGTCAAGCCGGGGACGCCGGTGGCAGAAGTCCGGCCAGAAATCGCTGCGGAATTTGGCTTACCGCGACGTTGCCGCATCGCCGCTGGCACCACTGACAGTATCGCCGCTTTCCTCGCTTCTGGCGCTAAAGCTCCTGGCGAAGCTAGTACCTCTTTGGGCAGCACTTTAGTTTTGAAACTGCTCAGCACAGTCCGGATTGATGATGCCGAAAAAGGCATTTACAGCCACCGTTTGGGTGACTTGTGGCTGGCTGGTGGCGCTTCCAACACCGGCGGTGCTGTTTTGCGGCAATTTTTCACCCATGAAGAACTGGCAGCACTGAGCTGCCGCATCAATCCTATGCAAGAAAGTCCTTTCGACTATTACCCTCTGGTCAAACCTGGGGAACGTTTTCCGGTTAACGACCCCCACCTACCACCCAATTTATCACCCCGACCAACTGACCCCGTGGCATTCCTCCACGGCTTATTAGAGAGTATAGCCCGGATTGAAGCTCGGGGCTATGAACTGCTGGCAGAATTGGGCGCCGAGCCGGTGCAGCGGGTATATACTGCGGGTGGCGGCGCCCAAAATCCTACTTGGACTGCAATCCGACAGCGACAACTGGGGGTGACTGTGGTGCCTAGCCTATCTACAGAAGCGGCTTTCGGCACGGCGTTGTTGGTGCGGGATGCTTGCTTGTAGGGGGTTGGGAGATTAGGGTTTTAACTGCCACAACCGGATTGTGTTATCGTTGCTGCCGCTGGCAAGTAGTTTGCCGTTGGCGCTGATGGCGAGGGCGAATACTGATTTTTCATGGCCGATGAGGGTTTGCAAGAGTCTGCCGCTGGCTAGGTCCCACAGGCGCACGGTACGATCGTCCCCTGCACTGGCAATGGTTTGGCCGTCGGGGGTGACGGCGACGGCGTAAACTTGCAAATAATGGCCGCTGAGGGTGCGCACTGCCTGACCATTTTCGGCATTCCACACTTTGACTGTGCCATCAGCGCCGCCGGTGATGAGGAAATTGCCCTCGGGGGTGAAGGCAAGGGAGTTTACTTCTTGGCTATGGGCGCTGATGCTGAGCAGTTGTTCGCCGCTGTTCACATCCCAGAATTTGACCATGCCATCGCGATCGCCGCTGACAACGATCCTCCCCTCGGGACTAAATGCTACCGCTTTTACCCCATCGTCTAACGGACCGAGGCTGCGGATGGCGTTCCCTGTCTCCACGCTCCACAACCGCACGGTATTATCCCAACTGCCACTAGCTACCATTTTGCCATCAGGACTAATTGCTACGGCTTTTACTTCTCCTTGGTGGCCCTGGAGGGTGTATAGCAGTTTCCCCGATCGCATATTCCACAGGTTTACAGTCCGGTCATCGCTACCGGAAATGAGGGTATTGCCATCGCCACTGACGGCGAGGGAAGTTACATCCCCCAAATGCACTGAGAGGGTGAAGCGTTGTTCTCCGGTGTTGACGTTCCAATATTTAACTGTATCCTCAATGCTGCCGCTGACAATTACGGGACTGTCGGGACTGAAGGCTAAGGCAAACACGGCAAAGAGATCGTCCCCGATCACCCGCAGAAATTCCGCCTCGGGTATCGCATTCTGAGCTTGTGCGGTGGTTAGAGGCGGCTCTGGCGGGGCGCCTACGACTCGTGGGGCAAAAGGGAAGTAGAAAGAGATACTGACGGCTGCGGCTGCTAGCAATCGCTGCCTTGCCTGGGTGCATAGGTCTAGTGGCAACCACGGGGGAATTGCCCCCACAACATTTTTCGATAACAATGGCTTGGCACTCATTGAGTTAGTTAATAAAGATAACAAGTCAATATTCCACACCGCGTCCCTTACAGTCGGCGATGAATAGAAATTTAGCAGCTTTTAGATTTTTTGGTGGCGGGGACTTGTGGGACCCGAAGCCCCGGTGACTCGCAGACGGGGTTCTTAGATGCTCCTAACTAAACTGGCTACTACTATCGCTACAAGGCTTTGCCCGATCGACTGCCCGGAAACCACCACAAAATTCTCTGTCGGGAGAGATTTCGTGAGTTTGTTCGGCTTCATGGAGACCAGATACCAGCCGAGAATGCCGAGCTTTGGCCGGGAGATATCAGCTAATGTAGTATAGCATTTCTCATATGGGTGAGGTATGCAGCCCCAATCTGTGATTCCTATCCCTGCCGCAGTTTATCCTCGCAAATACAGCTTCCAAGCGGGTCTATCTGGCACATTCCCTCACCCCAAACCCCTCTCGACCAGAAGGGGAGAGGGGGCAATGATTGGTAACTCATCATTTGATCAAGTGCTGGATTTGGGTGGGGATGCGTAGGGGCGATCGTCCGTACCCCAGAAACTAGGTTTCTCCTCTCAGATATAATAAACTATCAGCTCCAATAACGGAGCCGAATTGTACAAGCGCCAAGGGTTGATATGACTCCTATAACTGCGGTTTCACCTCCCATGACTCTGGCTCTCCCCCAATGGCAACCCGCCACCTGGGATGATTATGTCGCATGGCGGGACAATCCTGATTTAAATAAGGACGTAAGGCTATTTTTTCACCAGGGGTATCTGTGGGTTGATATGGGTAATGAAGGAATTAACCACGCGAGGTTTAACGATTTATTCACACTGGTATTTTTTGTCTGGTTTGCTCGGCAAACAGGGTTACTGGTGGATTCTTTAAGCGGTTGTGTGATTGAAAAACCACGAACCCAAGCAGCGGCTCCAGATAAAGTGTTATATATTGGTGGTAATTCCCCTCAATGGTCAGAGGGAGAACCGCGAGTAATTAATTTAGAGAGTTGGCGAGTGCCGGATTTAGTGGGGGAAATTGCCGATACTACTTTAGCCACAGATTTAGATGAGAAAAAACAGCTTTATGCAGCGTTGGCAATTCCCGAATATTGGGTAGTAGATATTAAGGGACGGCAAGTGCTGGCATTCCGGTTACAATCGGATGGGAAATATCAACAAATTGCTGTTTCTGTAGCTTTAGAGGGATTGCCGATTTCCCTGTTGTCGGAAATGTTAGAGCAGATGAATGAGGGGAATAATATTATAGCGGCGGTTTGGTTTAATCAGCAGATTGCTGATTTTTAAGAAAGAAACCGGGTTTCTGGGTTCGGGTATGGCGACAATCTCTGCATAAACACCGCAATATTCCTCGTCAATTCTCCTGATTGAGTTACAAAAAAGCCCGTGATGATGAGATTGACCTTAATTCACTGACGGGCTAGAGATTGCCTCCGCCGCGTTGGGCTCAACCTCACAACTACCGCGATTATTGTCCAGAATTTTCTGGTTTGATTACACTACACCACCTTAAATCGATGCCGCTTGGCTAGCACTTGCCACTACTGTAGCAGGAGTCCCCCAAAAAATTTCACAACCAATATTAGGAAAATGTTTGTGAAATTGTTTGTGAAATTGGCTGGCTCAAATGGGGGGTCTAAACCCCCTATTTTGACTCAAAGCATGAATGGGGAGGCTTTGCAGGTGCTGTAGCCGCCGTCACCAGCAAAATTTCACAACCAATATTAGGAAATTGATTGTGAAAATGTTTGTGAAAATGTTTGTGAAATTCGCTAGGTTCCCTGGGTGTGGGTGAGGGTCCATGCTTGGCAGTGGGGAGATAGGAGGTTTGGCGGCGGCTGTGATGTGGGGCCATTATCCTATCGTCAGGTGGGCAATGCCAAGCCCAACTCCCAGGATGCTTAAATTTCTGGATCAATCCCAGCCGATCGCAACTGTGCGGCTAATCGTTCCGATCGCTGCCGTTCCAGCTCTAGCTGCTGCCGTTCCAGCTCTAGCTGTTGTTCTGCCAACTCCTTTTGCTGTCGCTCTAACTCTTTTTGCTGATATAAATCCACATAATCCACAAACTTTTCCCCATTAGGCGCATAAAGTTCTAAGCCCTCATCGCCTAACTCGAAACGCACCCCCAATCGCGGTGACACCCACCCCGGCATCGGGTCAATCACATCGAGCATCCCATCGATTCGCCGCCAACCGCTTAACTCTTTCCTTTGCGGGTCGTAAAGGTAATATTCCTCTACCCCATAGCGATTGTAAAAGACTAATTTCTTATCCATCTTAGTTTGAGTGTCGCTGTCAGAGCGCACCTCAAACACCACTTGCGGCGGGATATTATTTTCTAGCCACTGTTTGTATGACTTGCGATCGCCTTTCCTGGTGCCAAACGCCACCATCACGTCAGGGGCTTGGGAAATATTCGGTTTTCCCTCTACGGGATACCAGAGTAGGTCTCCCGCAACAAACACATTTTCATCATCTTTAAAAATGGCGTCACAGCCGCCTTTTATGGTAGTAATCCATTGGTATTGGATGGTACTATCTGCCATTGGTTGACCGTCACTGGAGGGATAGATAATTGCTTCAGTAGTTAGCTGCATAGGAGTTGCAGAGTCTAGGACTCGGCGGTAGCAACAATGTTTGAATTGGACTATTTGCTGTTAGGCTGATGAGTGAATCAAACAGCCTGTTTTGATGATATCTTATTTTGGGTTAGGGGGACAGAAACGGGGACTGAGAAACCCGGTTTCTTGACCCCGGCTTCCCAGAACAGCCCCCACCCTCACAAGGGACCCTCTGCAAAAATTGACAAAAAAACCTGGTTTCTCAGGGATGCAAATGTGACGAGTTGTGCTAAAATTTGCGTTACTCACATAAATGATTAATATATGACATCTCAGCCAAATGAACCGGAAGACTTTGCCGAGGCGGCGGAACGATGGGATTTGGACAGGCTGTATGCTGATTTGGCGGCTGCGAAGGAAGATGTGGGCTCTCACCCTCGCCAGGGCCTCACATCTACGGAAAAAACCCATTTGCGGGGATTGCTTTGCGGTTATAGTCCCGTAGAGATGGCGAGAATACTCCATAAAACCCCTAAAGGACTTTACGCAGATTTAGCGAAAACCCTGTATCGCTACATAGAAATCCTGACGGGAAACCCCTTCAGCTCTTGGAATAAGATTGTACCAGGGTTGGCCGAGGCGGGATATAGAAAATTATCCCCGAGACGGAGCCAAGATTGGAATCTGGCTCCTGATGTTTCCATTTTTTACGGTCGCACGCATGAATTAGCACTCTTGCAACAATGGATTGTAGGCGATCGATGTCGGTTGGTGGCATTATTGGGGATGGGGGGAATGGGCAAAACTGCCCTCGCCGTGCGGTTGGCGCAACAAATCGCCGGTGACTTTAAATATATCGGCTGGCGTTCTCTCTCCAACTCTCCCACAGTGCCACAACTCCTCACCGAATTACTCGGTTTTTATCCTCACACTCAGGGAAACCCACTAGATTTTTATCCCTTATTGAATTATTTACAAAACCAGCGCAGTCTCATCATCTTAGATGGATTAGAAAACCTCCTAGCTCCCGGAGAGCTGGCGGGTAAATATCGCGATGGCCATGAGGAATATGCTAATTTATTTAAGCAGGTAGGAACTACACAGCATCAGAGCTGCATCGTGATTACCAGCTCAGAGAAATCTAGGGAAATTAGTTTGTTAGATAGTTTAATTGAGCCGGTTCGCTGTTTAAACTTAGCAGGATTAGAGCCAGATGCAGCGGTAAAAATTATCAAAGACAGACAGCTACTTGATGAACATAAGTGGGATGATTTAATCGAGCGGTCTAGTGGCAACCCCTTGGCGCTAAAAATAGTTTGTGGCATTATCAAAGGAGTTTTTAAGGGGCGAGTGGGTGAATATTTCCGGCATAAAACCATGTTTATGGGAATGCTGAGAGAGGTTTTGTCATCTCAAATTAATCGCTTGTCAGATTTAGAACTGCAAATTATGTATCAGATAGCCATATCTGGGGAACCGGTCGATATCGAGCAATTGCGTCAGTGGATTTCCGCATCGGTTCCTATGTCAGGAATTATGGAAATCTTGAATTCTTTAATTTGGCGATCTTTGATTGAAACCATTGGCCAAGATGATGTAACTCTCTACACAATTCAGCCAATGGTTAGAAAGTATCTGATTAACTTATTTAGTCAACCAGATATTGGGAAACTGCCATAATTCTATTCATAACCTGTAGGTGCGATTCGCGAATCGCACCTACACCCTACAGAACCTGATTTTCTTGCGGGTTTAAAACTGAATCATGCTATAATCAGTACAGATTACATAAAAAATTTGGTGAGGGCAACCAAGATATATGACTTATGTTGTCAATCCTCTGGCCAAAACTGAGACTTTGCCAGACCATACCCAACTACCAGAATCTGATGGTACTTTTGTGAAAAATTTTCAGGAGCATCCCCAAAGCATTCTCTTAACTGAGTCGGTGAAAAACCTGCTGCAAAAACGTCATCCTGATGGCCAATATTGTATCGGACAGGATTGTGGGATATACTGGCGGTTAACTGACCCACCAGAGCGGGGTGCGGAAGCTCCAGACTGGTTTTATGTGCCGAATGTGCCGCCGATGTTGGATGGACAAATCCGGCGTTCTTATGTGATGTGGCAAGAACTGGTGCCACCGTTAATCGTCCTGGAGTTTGCGTCGGGAGATGGGGCGGAAGAGCGGGATAAAACTCCTCTGAGCCGAGCGGAGGAACCGGGAGCGAGGAAGCCGGGTAAATTCTGGATTTATGAGCAGGTGATTCGTCCGGCATTTTATGGGATTTATGAGGTGAAGCGTGCCAGCATTGAACTGTATTGCTGGGTGGGGGGTGAATATCAGTTAGTGCCTAGGAGCGATCGGGGTCATTATCCCGTTGCACCCCTAGGAGTGGAATTGGGAATTTGGCAGGGTCAGTATCAGAATATGGAACTGCCTTGGTTGCGTTGGTGGGACGAACAAGGTAATTTATTGCTGACGGGTGAGGAACGAGCCGATCGGCTGGCGGCGCAGTTAAAAGCTCTGGGTATTGAGCCAGAAGCGTGAGTTAAGAAACCGGGTTTCTTGTGCGGGCGAAGCATTCCGGCTTTGAGGGCGAAGCATTCCGGTAATAGGTTATCGGTTAAAAGCGACAGGTTTTTGGCCGTCAGGCTTCGCCCCTACTGTAGGTTGGGGGGACAGAAACCGGGTTTCTTAACTAAATCTGGGTGAGGATGCAGAAATTGTGGTAGCCACCCGGTTTCTGAATCTGCTAAAATCTACATAACGTTAAACGGTTTTAAAGGTTATGCTACTAGAATATAATCCTAGACATTGCTTGCCTTCCGCTGAAGATTTACCCGATTCTGATGATACACCTGTGGATAATCAATTACAACATCTGATTCCTGGACTCCTGGAAGCAATTCTCGCCCTAATTTGGTCAGAAAAAATGGACTGGTTTTTTGGGGTGGATATGGGCATTTATTACGACCCAAATCAACCGGCGATCGTGCCTGATGGATTTCTTTCTATCGGAGTTCCCCGAATTATAGACTCAGATTTACGGTTATCCTATGTGTTATGGGAAGAACAAAAACTGCCGATTATGGTGTTAGAAGTAATTTCCCAAACCCGACGGGGAGAATATACCAATAAGAAAATAGAATACGCTCAAATGGGAATATTATATTATGTGATTTATAACCCGCAGCGGAAAAGAAAACCTCGGTTAGAAGTCTATAATCTTGTAGAGGGAGAATATCAATTATTACGCGGTGAACCTGTGTGGTTATCAGAAATAAATTTAGGTATCGGTATAGGGGAGGGAACTTATCAGGGAATTCACCGAGAATGGTTATATTGGTATGATGATAAAGGGGAAAGATATCTAACTCCAGAAGAGCGAATTTTCACCGCAGAACAAGAAACATTGGCAGCTAAACAAAAGGCAGCTAAATTAGCAGCAAAACTGAGAAGTTTAGGCATCGATCCAGAGAATATTGATTCATAGAATCTTATTCACCACAGAGGCACAGAGGGCACAGAAAATAAACTGGGTTTTTGCGCTGAAAGAAACCCAGTTTATTGTCCGGGCGAAGCATTCCGGTAATAGGTTATCGGTTAAAAGCGACAGGTTTTTGGCCGTCAGGCTTCGCCCCTACTGTAGATTGGGTTCGGGTTTCTTAACTAAATCTGGGTGAGGATGCAGAGGTTATCGCAGAAACCCGGTTTCTTGGTCTGTAGGTTGGGGGGACAGAAACCGGGTTTCTTAACTAAATCTGGGTGGGGATGCAGAGGTTATCGCAGAAACCCGGTTTCTTGGTCTGTAGGTTGGGGGGACAGAAACCGGGTTTCTTAACTAAATCTGGGTGAGGACGCAGAGGTTATGGCAGAAACCCGGTTTCTTGGTCTGTAGGTTGGGGGGGTTGGGGGACAGAAACCGGGTTTCTTAACTAAATTTGGGTGAGGATGCAGAGATTGGAGACAGAAACCCGGTTTCTAGCACTCATACCCTTTTATCCCTTCAATAAAAAAAGGACACGGCAATGCCGTGTCCCTACGGTGTGATTGTGATGTGTATCAGTGAAAGCTATATCAAGCCAAATGTCAGTCTAGATGAGGATGAAATCATCACGGCTAATATTGCTGGCTTCCACTCCAGTGAGGGATGCCAAGGGTTGACCGTTTAAGTTGATGAGAGTCGCGCCATCTCCAGGGGCGATCGCTAACTGTTCAAAGGTGACACCATTGGCTAAACCTAGAAAATCTATGCCATCTTCAAAGTCTGTGATGACCTGATTTTCCCCTCCTGGTTGCAAGGCAAATACGTTGTTGTTGCCATCGCCTGTAAGAGTGTCGTTAGTTAATTCGCCATTGAGGGTGTTGTCAGCACCATCGCCAGTGAGAATATCATTCTCGGCACTCCCGGTCAGGGGGTCGATGTTGAATGCTTCAAATGCCCCAAATGTGCCGTCAAAGCCTGCAAATGTGAAAGCCTGTCCACTGCGGTCTTCGCTGAAACCAGCTTTCATAAAATGGTCGAAACCGTTGCGGAATTGCCCTTGGTTCACCGCCTCAGCCACATCGGGATAGCTGGCAAGATAAACGCTGTTACTGAATGTGCTGCTGGGGTCGCGTCCTTCTCCTAAGCCAACTTTGACAAAGTGTTCAAAGCCATTGCGGAATGCGCCTTGATTGACCGCTTCTGCTACATCTGGGTTTTGGGCGAGATATTCCTCAGCGTTGAAGGTTTGTGATATGGCGTTAAAACTGGGCAAGGGATTACGCCCTTCGGCTAAACCGACTCGGATCAGGTGTTCCAGTCCGCTGGCAAAAGTGCCTTGTTTAACCGATTCTGCTACATCCGGGTTTTGCGCCAGATAAAATGTTTCCAATAAGGAAAACTCGGAATTGGGTAAGCGTCCTTCAGCGAAACCATATTTGATGAAGTGTTCAAACCCGTTGCTAATGTCCCCTTGGGCAACGGCGGCGGCTACGTCTGGGTTTTGGTTGAGATAGTCGGCAAAAATAGCACTGGGTACGCGCCCTTCCTCGAAACCAAACTCGTTGAAGTGTTCTGAGGCGCTGCGGGTTTCGCCGGATTCAACGGCGGCGGCTACGTCGGGGTTGGTTTTCAGATAAAAGCCTGGGTTGAACAGGATTTTGGCAAGATTACTGGCGTCATTGCCAAAATTGTTGCTGCCAAATACTGCATAGCTCTTACCGGGAGTATTGTTAAATAAGCTGCCGGGACTGCCGATAACTAGGTCATCTGTACCGTCATTATTGATATCTCCTGCTTCGCTGACGGAGGTGCCTGATAAGTCTTCGGCTTCAGCGCCGTTGAGGACAAAACCGTTGCTGCCATCGAGTTTTGAGAGATTGATGGCCGCCGGGAATCCGCCGTTGTTGCCAAACATGATATAGGTTTTGCCAGCAGCGAATTTGTCATTAACGGTGGATGCAGAAACGCCCAGAGCGATATCGTCTATGCTGTCGCCATTCATGTCTCCTGCGGTGTTGACTGAGGTGATGGAGTTGCCATCAATGCCGTTAAATACGAGGAAACCGTTTTTGCCGTCGAGTTTGGAAAGGTCAAGACTGGCAGAAAATCCTTTATTGCTGCCAAATACGATATAGCTCTTGCCTAGGGCATTTTCCGCATTCTCTGCAACCATCAGGTCATCAATGCCATCGCCGTTGATATCCCCGGCGCTGCTGACGCTGGTGCCGGAATTTTTATCAATGCCGTTGAGAATAAAGCCATTGCTGCCGTTGAGTTCGGAGAGGTTGAGGTTGGCGGGGAATTTGTCGGACGAGCCAAAGACAACATAGCTTTCTCCAGCGGTGTTGGCGCTGTTGGGGTCAGCTTCGGTGCCGATAATCAAGTCAGCTATGCCGTCGCTGTTGATATCTCCTGCTTTGCTGACGGAAATGCCTGCATTGGCAGCGGTGTTGTTGATGGCAATGCCGTTTTCGCCGTTAATTTCGGCGAGGTTGAGACTGGGAGCGAATCCTTGGGAGCGTCCGAAAAGGATATAGGTTTTGCCGGAACCGCCGCCAGCAGCACCGGGGACGCCGACGAGTATATCGTCAAAGCCATCATCATTAATATCTCCGGCACTGCTGACTGCTAATCCCAGGTAGTCAAATTCGTTGGTGCCGTTGAGGACAAAGCCGTTGCTGCCGTTGAGTTCGGAAAGGTTTAAGGTCGGAAATCCGGCGTTACTGCCGAAGAGGATATAGGTTTTGCCTGCATTGTTTTTGCCGTCAACGGCGGCACCAAAGGCGCCTACAATCACGTCGTCAAAGCCATCGTTGTTGATGTCTCCGGCGCTGCTGACGGAACCGCCTGAGAAACTTTCGGCGTCGATGCCGTTGAGGACGAAACCGTTGCTGCCGTTGAGGGTGGAAAGGTCAAAGTCGGCGGGGAATCCGGCGGTGGTGCCGAAAACAACAAAGCTCTTGCCTGCGGCGTTGCTGCCGTTGGGATCGGCGGCAAAGGCTCCTACAATCAGGTCGTCGATGTTGTCGCCGTTGAAGTCGCCGATTTTGCTGACGGAGACGCCGGAGAAGCTACCTGCTTCCGCGTCTTTCAAGACGAAACCATTGCCACCGTTGAGGGTGGAGAGGTTAAATTCGGGGACGGTGATGGTGACTTTGGCGGTGTCCGTTTCGGTGCCGTCGGTGAGGGTGTAGTTGAAGCTGTCTGTGCCGGTAAAGTTGACGGGTGGAGTGTAGGTTAGTTTGTCGTCGCTGGTGTCGTCGGGGGTGTTGTTGTTATCCCGTTGCAGGGTGCCGCCTGCGGTGGTGGTGGTGTCGAAATTGTTGATGGCAAGGGGGACGCCAATGGTGCCGCGATCGTTGAGAAGTACCTCGATGTTGACGGGGGTGTTGGCGGTGGTGTTGGCGCTATCATCGGTGGCGTTTGGGGGAATGATGACTGCTAAAGCTGCTGATGCGGTTTTTGAGTTAAAGGCACTTTGCAGATATAACTCGTCAAAGTTGCTGAATACGAGATCGATAATTGTAGATTCCAGAATCTGGGGATCGGTAATGCCAGCGGCGAGTGCCATTTGTTCGGCTTTCTGGCGATCGGCGGGGTCGAGGTCGTCAATGGTAACGTATTTTGATGGAATGAGTCGATTGGTAAAGGTTTCAGTAGTTTCACCGGGTTTGTAATCAAATAAGGACTCTGCTTGGGATATGCGCCAGCTATCTTCATATTTGCCATAGAGATCCTCGGGCGCAATGGGTTGGCTGAGTATAGTTCCGTCGCGCAGGGCAATATCATCATCTGTTTTGCCGTTGTTATTGCCACCAAGACCGAATACTTTTCCTTCCCGACCTTCTGCCAGGAATATGTTAACGTCTACATTAGAAACCACCAGTTGCTCTCCAGCAGAATTAAGAACTACCGTGTAGGTTGTACCTTCTCGATAGATGCGCCCACTGCCGACATTGATGTAGCTACCCTCGGTTATGTTCGTGGGTTGTCCATCAATTAGAAGCGGCTGGTTTTCGTTGAGATAAAATGCCACCCGTTTGTCATCTATTTTAGTGGCTACTGCTGTATTTACCGATACGGAGTCGTTGATTGGTTTTTGCCGAACTTGAACTTCTAGGTCGCCGCTGGTGGATTTTAGGAGAATGAATTCACCTGCTGATTGAAAGTCGTATCTTAATCCATCCAATGTAACTAAGTGAGGATCCCCGGTACTCGGTAATCGCTTTTCCGGTTGGGGTGGTTCGGGTGGGCCGTAGTCATCATTGATAATTGTCCCAGTGGCATTTGCCGAGTCTGTGCCTTTACAATCAGCAAAGAGTTTACCGTTTTGATCTTTGACTGTAAGCGTGAAAGTTTCATCTGGTTCTATTATTGTGTCTCCAGGTATAGGAATTTTTATTTCCCCACTGGTTTGACCTGCGGGAATGGTGACTGAACCACTACCTTTAGGTGAGGTATAGGATAGAGTGACCGTCTCATTAGGTACATCGCGTAGTGTTACTGGGAACACCATATTTGTAGTGCCGCTATCACCTTCCTCTATGCTTGCGTCTGAGACTGAGACAGGTAAGTTGTAAGGAATTTCGTATTCGACTTCAACTATTAGATTTTTGGTTCCATCGGGATTGCTATCATCTTTTTCTTGCCCTTGAATTTCCGATGTTTCAATAGCCTTGATAATTTTGCGGGATTCAACAGTAGGATCGTTAGGGAAGAAAGGTATTGGATCTGGTTCACTACCAATCAGCATGAATGGAGGACTTGCTAAACCTTCAGATGGAATTCTTGTCTCCGGAATAAACGGACCGACTGAAAGCTGACCAACATCTATTCCTTTGCCTATTCCCAATATTTGGCCACTGCCACTTGCTTCAAGCCCTTTCACAACAAAATCGCCTTGTAGTACAATACCTATATTGTTCTTAACTGCCCCAACAAGTTCGTATTTAGCGGTTAATTTCATCATTCCGCAGCCCGTTGTTGGAGCTACAATTTCAAAAGAATAATTTTCCAGGTTTTCTCCATTTTTTAAAGTTACCGATCCCCCGTTATTTTTTGAATTATCATCCAATGATACTTCCTTGACATTAATTGTTTTCGGCTCAAATTTGAACTCTTGCTCCAAGCCCAAGCCAAGATTGATTACGAGATCAAGAATATTCAAATCGGCACCAAAATCAAATCTTGGCTGTTTTTTTAGTCTCTCTTGAGCATCTTGAATTTTTTGATCGTATGTCTCTTTAATTAAATTGGCATTTGACAATCTATCTTCTATTTGCTGCTCCTGTTTGGTTAGCTCTTCTACCGTTTGAATTCTGTAACCAACCTGTCGCGTAACTAGATCTAACTCGCTCTGTACAGTTTTACCCTGTTGAAGTAATTGTTCTACTTCTTGTACTTTAGTTTGTGCAGCTTTTAAATCGTTTTCAGCATTCAATCTCCTTTCTTGAGCAGCTTGTAATTGTTTTTTTGCCTCTTCTACTTCTCCATTGGCTATATCGTCGCCATTTTTTAGTCTTTTTATTTCTCCATTTGGACTTTCTATCTTAACCTGCAAACCTTCCAATTTAATATCGAAATAAGAAGTTTTGTTGTATTGCTTCAAAGATTCTTTTAGTCCTGCATATAGCGGAATTTTGTCCGTCAAGAGAAGGCGATCTAAGTCAAAAGCTAGATTGATAACGTTCTCGTCTGTCCTTCCTGTTGCAGTAACAACTGGTAGAGACTGTCCATTTTCTATGGAAGTTTTTAAGGAACTAATATCGGGCGGATTAGCAGTTAATTTTCCTCCTAAGACATCAATATCTACCTGATTGGCTAAAATCGAAACAAGATCGATTTTTGACTCTGCCTGAAGTCCTGAAAAATTTATCCCAGCTAGTGATATTGTTTCTCCTGTCCAAGGATTTGTCAAGTTTGGCTCAGTAGTAAACTTAGCCTCTGCTAACTTGAAGTCGAAGCCCAAGCCTATATTAGGTAACTTAAATGCTTCTGACTCTTCTCCTATATTGCTAAAGGATGGTGACGTAGCTAGAGGACTGCCTGTTTTTATTGTAGATATTTCACCTGGTTTAAGATTGTTTGGTAACTCTACACTGACATCGACAGGATAGAAAAATTTTGTTTTGCCAAAATCACCCCAATTAGCAAAAGTATCGAGTTTAATACTGGCAGGTTGAAGTTCAAATTCCCCTCCAAGGAAACTTCCCTTGAACGGTTGTTCTAAAAATTTTTTCTCAACCAGTGTTATGGGTTGATTGCTATTTGGAGATGTGTTATTCCAGCTAACATTTCCAGCAAAAAAATCGAGTGTATCTGATTGAACCTGCTGCTCAATACTCACCTCTTGCCCATCCAAAACCACCACCGCCGAATCATCCTCAGCTTTCAGGGTCAAGATGTCCGCCTCACTCAACTCCTTCCCCTCAACCGAAGCGGCAAAAAGTGCCCCCTCATCCCCTGGTGCATCTTCAGGATTAATCTGTGCATCTATATAATGTCCATATTCCTCCAAAAGAACAGAGCCGATCGCCCCTACATCTCCCGCATTCACCAACTCCCGCGACAGATAAATCTTACCAGTAGCTTGGGCAAAAGCTCCCCACGCTCCATTAATCTCAGCAGAATCCCGAACCTCAATTTCTGGAAACGTGCTAAAATCTCCAGCAGCCCAAGCCGCTGCCAAAACGCTTACTTTTTCCCCATCCAGGCGATCGCCAAATATCCCCAGCATTTTGGCATCATAATCCTCCTGGGTGGCAAAATTTTTCAGAAGCTCCCGAGCCGTTTGCCAAGCTAAATCAACCGTTTCCACCTTAGCCGCCGTTTCCAAAACCACTGTGCTTTCCATAATCTCTTCCTTGAGTCAAGCAATCGTGAAAGAAACCTAAAATGCAACCATCGCACCTATCCACCCACTCGCAGGGATAAAAAAGTCGCCCCCCCGCACGGGTTGAAACCGCGATGCTCCAGACCGAACCGCCTGGAATTTGCCCACGGAACAACTCTAGCAGTAGTTCCCAGAAAAATTTCACCCCCGATATTAGGAAATTGATTAGGAAAATGTTTGTGAAATTGGCCGATTTTTTTAGGGGGTCTAACCCCTCATTTGTTGAAACTCGGCGCCAGGAGAGGCTTTGGTAGCACAGCGTTATGTAGGGGCGAAGCTACCGGGCGGATATGCGATCGGTTTTACCTTTAGCAGAAACCGGGTTTCTTACGGAAAACCCCCGTTTCAGCACGAAGCACCTCGTTTTAGAAACCCGGTTTCTTTGGGATAGTACCCCCACACCCACAGGGGACCTCCATCAAATTTGGCGGCGGTGAGGGCACGGGGCGGACCAGAAACCGGGTTTCTTACGGAAAACCTCGGTTTCTGCACGAAGCACCTCGTTTTAGAAACCCGGTTTCTTTGGGATAGTACCCCCACACCCACAGGGGACCTCCCTCAAATTTGGCGGCGGTGAGGGCACGGGGCGGACCAGAAACCGGGTTTCTTACGGAAAACCCCCGTTTCAGCACGAAGCACCTCGTTTTAGAAACCCGGTTTCTTTGGGATAGTACCCCCAGAGCCACATTTCCCAGGGGACCCCCACCAAATTTGGCGGCGGTGAGGGTACAGGGTTATGTAGGGGCGAAGCTACCGGGCGGATAATAAATATCTACAGATGCCCTGTTTATTTATATGAACAAAAGTATTCACCAAATCTCAGTTGATGACGGTTCAGAAACCGGGTTTCTTAACCAAATCTTGGTTGATGACGATAAATATTGATAGAAACCCGGTTTCTTGGCCCTGGTTTCTTCCGGCGGTGAGGGCACGGCGTTATCAATATTTCTCGTTTCACCGATATATTAAAGATGCCGTGCCCCTACCAAAATCTCGGTTGATGACGATAAATATTAATAGAAACCCGGTTTCTTGGCCCCGGTTTCTTCCGGCGGTGAGGGCACGGCGTCATCAAGATTTCTCGTTTCACCGATATATTAAAGATGCCGTGCCCCTACCAAAATCTGGGTTTATGACGATAAATCTCGATAGAAACCAGGTTTCTTGACCCCCGTGGTGAGCAATCCTGCGGCCAATTTTCCTACAAGTGTTCTCCCCCAAGTTTCTCCCCCAGACCGACTGTGCCCCCAAAAGGGGTACAATCAGGATTGACTATATCTACCGCCAATCCTACCGCTCCCAAACCCTTGCACCATGAATACCACCAATGATTTCCTGAACCAACTCAACCCCAGCCAAAAACGGGCTGCGGAGCATTTTTGCGGTCCGATGCTGGTGGTGGCGGGGGCGGGGTCCGGCAAAACGCGAGCCCTCACTTACCGCATTGCGCACCTAATTCGCCACCACCGGGTAAACCCAGAAAACATCCTGGCGGTGACTTTCACCAATAAAGCAGCGCGGGAAATGAAAGACCGCCTGGAAAGGCTGTTTGCAGACACTCACGCAGAGGAGAAGTACGGGAAACGGTTTGCAGCCTTGGAACCGTTGCAGCAAACCGAAATCCGATCGCGTGTGTGGCGTCGCTACATCAAACCCCTGTGGATTGGCACCTTCCACAGTCTCTGCGGTCGCATCCTCCGCTACGATATCGAAAAATACACCGATGAATCTGGGCGCAAGTGGACGCGCAGCTTTTCCATTTTCGATGAATCCGACGCTCAAGCCGCCTTTAAAGAAATTGTCACCCAAAAACTCAACCTCGACAGTAAAAAATTTGAACCCCGCCAAGTGCGCTACGCTATCAGCAGCGCCAAAAACAAAGGCTATTCACCCCTAGAGTGGGAACAGTCTGCATCGGACTATCGCGATCGCGTCCTCGCCGACATCTACCGCCAATACCAAGACTACCTCGCCGCCAATAATGCCCTAGATTTCGACGACCTCATCCGCATCCCCACCGACTTATTCCGCCAAAACCCAGAAGTCCTCAACTATTGGCATGGTCAATTTCACCACATCCTAGTTGACGAATATCAAGACACCAACCGCACCCAATATGAACTAATTCGCCTCCTTGTCACCGATGGCGAGCCAGCATCATCATTTACCAACTGGGATAATCGCTCGATTTTCGTCGTCGGCGACGTTGACCAATCCATTTACTCCTTCCGCATGGCCGACTTTACCATATTGCTAGAATTTCAGCAAGACTTTGGCGACGGCTTGCCCGATGAAACCACCCAGACAATGGTAAAACTAGAAGAAAATTACCGCTCCCGGGAAAATATCCTCGAAGCCGCTAACCACCTCATTGCCAACAACACCGAACGCATCGATAAAGTGCTGCGACCCACACGCGGCGAAGGCGACCCAATTTACTGTTTTCGGGGCAGCGATGATGGGGAAGAGTCCAGTTTTGTCGTGGATCAAATCCGCCATTTGCAAAGTCAGCACCCGGAATTAAACTGGGGCGCTTTTGCCATTCTCTACCGCACCAACGCCCAATCCCGTTCCTTTGAAGAAGTCTTGGTCAGGAACAACGTACCCTATCGGATTGTGGGAGGACTGCGCTTCTATGACCGCAAAGAAATTAAAGACATTATCGCCTACCTCCGCCTCACTGTCAACCCGGCGGATAATGTGAGTTTAAAGCGCATCATCAACACCCCCACGCGGGGTATCGGCAAAACCACCTTGCAACGTCTGGAAGATGCCGCCATCCAGTTAAATGTGCCTTTATGGGAAATTATCAGCGATGAAACTTCGGCGCAAACTTTGGGGGGCAAATCGGCCAAAGCCGTGATAAAATTTGTGCAAATGGTGCAGCATTGGCAAGAGCAACTAGCCACATTGCCTGGGGCAGATATCCTGCAAGCGGTGATGGAGGAATCGGGTTATATTGACACCTTAACCCAAGAAGGCACCGACGAAGCCGAAGGGCGACTGGAAAACCTGACGCAGCTTTATAATGCGGCGGTGGAATATGCAGAAGATAACGAAGATTCATCCTTAGAGGCATTTTTAGCCAATGCGGCTTTAGCTTCTGATTTGGATGACCTGCAAGAAGGGGAAGAGGCAGTTTCCCTGATGACGCTGCACTCGGCGAAGGGATTAGAGTTTCCCGTAGTGTTTATGGTGGGAATGGAGGAGAGTTTATTTCCCCACTTTAGAAGTTTGGATGATGCGAAGGCGATGGAAGAAGAGCGCCGGTTGTGTTATGTGGGAATTACCAGAGCCCAAGAAAGATTGTATCTGACTTATGCGGGTTCGCGTCGTCTGTGGGGGTCGTTGCAGTCCAGTTATCCTTCCCGGTTTTTAGGGGAGTTACCCAGAGATTTGTTGCGGGGTAATGGAGTGGCGAAACGTCCTCGCCAGGTTCCTGCGGGGCAAAAATCTTCTGCGAGTTCCGCTAATGGGGGAGCTGGGGTGGTTTCCTGGCGGGTGGGCGATCGGCTAGAGGACGATCGCTATGGCTTAGGAGAGATTACCCATGTATTTGGCACCGGAAACAAAATCTCCTTAGCCGTGAAATTCGGTCGCGGTAATCAGAAAATCATCGACCCCAAAACCGCACCCATCAGAAAACTTTAGGCAGGTTTGTAGTAGGGGCGATTCGCGAATCGCCCCTACAGCCCAAACCAGGACTCGGAGACGGGGAGACGGGGACAACGAGCTGGATTGTTTCATTGTTATTTAAATTGACTATAAATTATGGATTGATTGCAACAACATTAAGTGCCTCATCAATCCGAACTACCGCTCCTGCTGGCAGCTCGGCTAATATATCGCTTGCTTGTTTCATCAAAGGAACGAGCCGATCGGGGCGAGTGCTGATTGAATCCAACACCACAATTTTCATCCCCAGGCTGGTCAAATTTTGTTGGTAAGGCAGGTTTTTATCCGCCGTAATAAAAGCATCGAAAGGATGACTCTTGGCTAAAGCCATAATTTCTCTATCTTTGAAACCTCTCCACCCCATATCGCTGACATTGCTAACCGAATGACCGGCATCTATAAATGGCTGTTTCAGCTTTTTGCTCAACAGATTTTCATCCAGGAGTATAAGCATTGGAATTGCGCTCCTGATCAATCATTAACTTAGCCACCTGCTCCAGCACTTGAATCGCCTGATTCTCCAGGTAGGGAAAATCATTAATAAACTCGGCCAGACCTTCCTCCCCCTCCAAGTAGTCGAAAAAAGTCTGTACCGGTACACGACTGCCTACAAATACATAGGCACCGCTCATAATTTCTGGATCCGCGTGAATAATTCCTCTGTTTTCCAATATTTTTTCAATTTTCATAAGTAAATCCACATAATTAAACTTTAAATAAAATTAGGTTCTGTAGGGTGGGCAGCCCGGTAAAACCTCTCCCCCCCTTCCCTAAGAGGGAAACAGGGTTTGTTCAGCCTTAAACTGCTAGCCACCGGCTCAGGGATTAGGCTTGCCTATAGTATTGCACACTTTGCCCATTTCAGCACCCCCCATTACCTCACCAATGCTACATTGTACTTATTCACATGAATTAGATAAGAATCAAAAAATTCGACCCGCCGAAAAATCGTCATTCATGCCACATCATGGGGCCTTCACCAGGGCAGGGCATCGGGGGCTGGGGTCCCTCCCAGAGGGGAACGCCCAGCGATCGCCCAGGCACAAACGATAAATTGCTGGCGGCCATATCCCCACCCACAAACGATAATTGTGCCGACTTTGTTCGGGTGGGAAATGCCTGCCCGTCAAGCTGATAATCCCTTTGTTTTATAGAAAACCAGGGCTAATGAGCTAAGAGCAGTCACTTGAGATAAATCTTAATTATTTTTTTTTAATTAATGCCTAGAGTTATTACTATTTGCTATGGCAATATTTAACTAAAAGTGATAGGATATCAGCCAAACATCAGGAAAGCAATATGGAAAGAGGATTATTGTGGCTGCCATTATTAGGACTGTTTATCTGGCTAGCCTGGGCGGGGTGGAATGAATATCACAAAGTAGAAGCATACAAAGTTTGGGCCGCTAATTTTGACCGTGCCAAATACGACATCTATGCAGTATTAGGACAAAAAGGCGATTTGCTCACTTGGGGCAAACCGACGCGCCAGGGACCGGTGAATCTGCAAAGTTTTTCTTTGAAAGATGTCAACTCCTTGCGCTTGCTGGTAAACGGGGAAGCGGTGGAACTGGCTACAGAACCTGTCAATAAAAGTGGTAATGTTTGCCTAGAATTCACCCTGGTGGAGACGGTGGTACTCATCCCATTTACCGAGGTGTCCCTGGCGCATTCTTGGGGAAAACACTTGCAGCAGGATTTGCGATTGTGACCCAGTTTTTTTGAAGTTCTTGGCCCCCTCCTTCAGCCCAAAATTGAGGTTTGTAGTTAGGCTTCAGCCCAATGTGCAATTTTTGGAGGGCTGAAGCCCAACTAAGAACTGGGGAAGGTGGAAATGACAATATATATGGCCGCACCTTTTCCATCATCCAAATTGTATTTCAACTAATTTAAGTTGTCAAGGGGTTAGGAAAGTTTTTTTGAGGCTGGTAGTTGGGCTTCAGCCCAAAAAATGTGAAGTTTTTGCAGGGCTGAAGCCCAACTAGGAGCTAGGGAAGGTGGATTAAATCCAAACTAAGAACTTGGGCACCATTTGGCGGTATATGTAGAAAATGGGATAAATCGTCAGGAAGTAAAGATGAGTGCTAAACCGAAAATTATTGTGTTGGATGATGACCCAACTGGGTCCCAAACTGTGCATAGTTGCTTACTGCTGATGCGGTGGGATGTGGAAACGTTGCGGTTGGGGTTGCGCGATGAGCAACCGATATTTTTTGTGCTGACGAATACCCGATCGCTCACGCCAGAAAACGCCACCGCTGTCACCCGCGAAGTCTGCCAAAACCTGAAAACTGCCTTAGCCGCCGAAAATATCACAGAATTTTTGGTAGTCAGCCGTTCTGACTCCACCCTGCGGGGACATTATCCGGTAGAAACCGACGCGATCGCCGCCGAACTCGGACCATTTGACGCCCATTTTCTCACCCCCGCCTTCTTTGAAGGAGGACGCTTCACCAAAGACAGCATCCACTACCTCATCGTCGAAGGCGTTCCCACCCCAGTTCACCAAACCGAATTTGCCCGTGATTCCGTATTCGGCTACAATCACAGCTACCTGCCAGACTACGTAGCCGAAAAAACCCAAGGACGCATTCCCGCCACCGAAGTAGAGCGGTTTCTACTCGCCGACATCCGCGCCGGGAGTTTAACGCGCCTCATCCAGCTATCAGGGAACCGTTGCGGCGCCGTCGATGCAGAAACCCAAGCCGATATGGACCAGTTCGCCGCCGACATCCTCGCCGCCGCCAGTCAAGGAAAACGTTTCCTCTTCCGCAGCGCCGCCAGTCTCCTTACCTCCCTCGCCGCGCTCGGTCCCCAACCCATTCCCGCCGAAGACATGGCAAAATACGTGCGCGAAGGCAAAACCGGCGTTGCCATAGTCGGTTCTCACGTCAAAAAAACCACCCAACAACTAGAGCGCCTGCTCCAAGAACCCGGCACAGTTGGCATAGAAATAGATGTATCCCATCTATTAGAAGATGCCGCCGTCCAACGCGATACATTATTAGCAGAAACCCTCGCCAAAATCACCGCCATTCGGGAAAATGGCCAAACCCCCGTCATCTACACCAGCCGTCAAGAATTAGTCTTCGACAGCGTAGAAGTCCGCCTGGAATTTGGGGCAGCAGTTTCCGCCTTATTAATGGATATCGTGCGCGGTTTGCCCAAAGATATCGGTTTCCTCATCAGCAAAGGCGGTATCACCTCCAACGATGTCCTCAGTACCGGTTTGGCATTAACCACCGCTCGCCTCTTAGGGCAAATTTTAGCCGGTTGTTCAATGGTACGCACCCCCGCAGACCATCCCCTATTTCCCAATTTACCAGTAGTCCTATTTCCTGGTAATGTAGGCGATGCCACCGGCTTAGCAACGGTTTACCGCCGGTTGAGCAAACACATTTAGCTGTAGGGTGGGCAGTAAGAAAGCCCACCCTACAAAATCAAATCCAATGAAACCAGAAAACTTCAAACTCCAAGCCGAATTAGCCTATCAAAATGGTGATTTAGCCACAGCAGCCACCGCCTGCCAACAAGCAATTCAACTTAATCCCCACCAAGCATCATTATACAGTTTACTGGGGCAAGTGCTGTGGGATATGGGGAAAACCGCAGCAGCACAACGCTGTTATGAGCAATGGCGCCAAATGCCACCGGAAATAGTCGCAATTAACCCAGAAGCGGTAGCATATTTTGATAAAGCCAATACCTTGGCAGTGCAGGGCAAGTTATCAGAAGCAGTGGCTAACTATGAGCAAGCATTGCATTTAGAGCCTAACTATGCAGCCGCTTGGGTGAATCTGGGAATTATCCAGCGAAAACTGGGAAATCTAGATGGAGCCATCAGGTGTTACCGCCGAGCTTGTGCTGTCAACACCAACCTAGTTGATGCCTATTATAGCTTAAGTAATGCTTGGGCGGAAAAAGGGGAAATTACCAAAGCTATTGCCTGCTGTATTCAAGCATTGGAAATCAAACCAGACTTTGAGCCCGCTTATTCAAATTTACAATATTTACTCCTGCAACAAGGTAAAATTAACTCAGCGTTTCCCTGTGCCTTGCATATTCTCCCCGTAGAAGTGCTGCAAGAATTTTACCCGGAACTGTTCCAGATGGTGGATAATGATGACACCGAAGGGCGAAGCATTCGCCAGTATATCCACAATGCCACGACAATTTACTTAAAGCCACCGAAAACCATAGATGAGAATCTGCATGGCTCTTTTAAATGGCGCCGCTATATCTATCCTAGCACTTTTATCGCGCAATTGCCTAGTGGGAGAGCTTGGGGCGATGCTTACACCGCTGCAGTAATTACGGCTGATGATAAACTTCTGTCAGAAGTCGCCCGAGGCAGTGCCGAATTGATATTAACCTCGCGGAAATTACCCCATCCCACCCATGTGGAGGGAAATTTGGCTTTTTTGTCCGTGCGCGGTGGCAATACTTACTATCACTGGATGGCGGACTTATTGCCCAAGTTTGAATTGCTGCATTTGGGTGGTATAGATATCAGCACTATTGACTACTTTGCTGTCAATAGTGCTGATTTACTCTATCAGCGGCAAAGTGTAGAGTTATTGGGAATCGACCCCAAGAAAATTATCCCCAGTTCCCAATATCCTCACATCACGGCAAAAAACTTAATTGTCCCTTCTTTACCGGGAAATCAGGGAATTATGACTCAATGGGGGGCGGAGTTTCTGCGTCGCCAGTTCTTGCCTGTAGCCGATACTAATAGGAATTTCCCTGAAAAAATCTATATTAGCCGTCAAAGTGCCAGTTATCGCCGGGTGGTGAATGAAAGTGAAGTTGTGGATTTTCTGGGCAAATTAGGTTTTGTCTGTGTTAGGATGGAAATGATGAGTTTTGCCGAACAAGTGGCGATGTTTGCGGGAGCTAAAGTTATCGTGGCTCCCCACGGTGCGGGTTTGACGAATACGGTGTTTTGTGAGGCGGGAACTAAAGTGATTGAGATGTTTGCCCGCCAGTCGGTATCGATTAATTATTGGTTAATCGCGGAGTTAGTGGGGATAGATTACTATTATTTGTTGGCAGATGGTTTGGATAAATACTATTTTCAGCGGGGAGAAGATAAGCCCCCATGTAATCACCCGCTGTATGAGGATATTTATGTGAATATATCGCGTTTGGGGGATATACTGAGGTTGGCGGGGGTGGGTAGTTAGGAGGGTGGGCGATGCCCACCACATATCTTTGGGGGGAAATTTCAGCGCGGGATGAATTTTGAAGGTGCGGCACTGTGACGGAGTTTAAATTCGGCCAGGATAATGCCTAATCCGGCTAAAATGGCGGTGGGATAAAAGGCGTAGGTGTAGCTGCCAAACAGGTCGCGAATTTGTCCGGCGATCGTTGTGCCAATGAGGGCGCCAACGCCGTAGGCGGTAAAAACCATGCCGTAGTTTTTGGCGTAATTGGCGGGGTTGAATAGTTTTAAAGTAGCGGTGGGAGCGAGGGCTAACCAACCGCCTAAGCAAAGCCAAAAGAGGGAGAAGGCAAAGATATATGTGAAAACTTGACCTTCTTGGGCATGGAGCATCAGGATGGAGGCGATAATAATGAGAACATAAGAAATGGTGGCGGCGCGGCGGGGTCCGAACCGATCGGCTAACCAACCAAATAGGGGCCGTCCTAGTCCATTAAATAGGGCAAACAGAGAAACGGTGAGGGCGGCGGTTTCGGGGGTGAGCTGGATAATTTCTTGGGCAACTGAACTGGAAATGCCGATCGCGGATAACCCAACAAAGGTGCCGATCGCGTAGCAAGACCACAAAGCATAAAATGAAGGCAGTTGCCAGAGTTTTTCCCCCTGATGCTCGGTTGAGCCGATGGGCGTAGAAGGCTCCCACCCCGGTGGTTGCCACCCTTTGGGAGGGAACTGCATTACCGAGGAGATGGCGACGATAATGATGGCAAAAGTGACGCCGAGGATGATAAAAGTGGGGAGGACGCCAAAAGCGTCGATCGCGCTTTTCGCCAGAGGCGCTGTCACCAGAGGCGACAAACCAAAACCAATCACCGTTAACCCCACAGCCAATCCCTTTTTATCAGGAAACCACTGGGCCGAAACCGCCAGAGGCACCCCATAAGCAATACCAATCCCAGAGCCAGTAATTACGCCATAAGTAATCGTCAACATCAAAGGGCTACTAGCGAAACCAGACAGGACATAACCCACCCCGATCACTATACCCCCCAGAGCCATCATTTTAGATGGTCCTACCCGTTGTAACTGAAATCCTGCCACCGGCATTAATAGGGAGTAGAGGAATAGCAAAATAGTGAATGGCAATAAACTTTTAGTGGCATTAATGTCGAATAAATCTTGTAAAGGACTGCGAAAGATACTCCAGGAATAAACCGTTCCCATGCACAACAATGCCACCAATCCCAGCAGCACAAATATCCACCGCCCTTTCGCCGCAGGCATTCCGAAAATCTGCAAATCCTTGGTATTTGTCATGGCTTTGACCCTCAAATACTTGATAAATCCGACCTGTCCCAATTTGCTGGGGTTATTCTGGTGGCCAACTAGGGCATTGTTTAGATTAATTTACATTTCGCTTTCTCCTGAACAGAGAAATGATTAACATCAGCTTTACCAGTTATTCTAGGGAACTTTAACTGGTTAAAACTGCTTTTTTTTATTTCCATAAGCATTATTACTTATTTAATATATTTTGTCAAGCTGAATCGGAGTAAAAAAATGTTAATTTTCTTTACTGCTTATGGCGAAATATGTGGAGGGATGTTAAGGTAGCTTCTAGATAATGCGGCTGGAAGGCATGGGAAAAACAAGATTGGGGGAAAATCCGGGATGAGGCAGAAAAAAGCTGGGGGACTGTGGTGGGGCGAGCAACGGGTCTAGTATAGTGGAGTTACTTAGTTCCCAGATGTACTCGCGTTAGATGAATTCCGATTTACCTGTTTCTGCTGTCGAGCCCGTCGCTACCGAACAACCCCATCCCCCCAATCCCCTTTTGGAAGGGCAAAATCCCCCCAATCCCCTTTTGGAAGGGCAAAATCCCCCCAATCCCCTTTTGGAAGGGCAAAATCCCCCCAACCCCCCTTTGGAAGGGGGGCATCCTCATCAGGAACAACCGCAGTTTAAAACTGAGGAGGGAAAACTGCTGCTGGTGTTGCCGCCAGAGGGAGGCGACGGAGAAGGGAAGACACCGGGAGCGAGTAGCTGGGGGGATATCTGGCAGCAGATAAAACACCGGCTGAATGGGGGCGATCGCTTCTGGCAACCCAACACCGAAGTACATTTGCATGCCAAAGACAGATTACTCGATGGGCGACAGTTGCAAGACTTAGCCACAGCTTTGGGAGAATGCCAGCTACAACTCACCCGGATTTACACTAGCCGTCGTCAAACCGCCGTCGCCGCTGCTACCGCCGGATATTCCGTAGAGCAAGGAATTGCCCTCACCGCCTTCAACTCCAACCAAACCCCAGGCCAAGCCTTAGCGGACCCGTTATATTTAGAAACTACAGTACGCTCCGGGGTAGAAATCCGCCACCAAGGGACAGTAGTGATTAAAGGAGATGTGAATCCTGGAGGCGCCGTGGTAGCAGATGGGGATATCATAGTTTGGGGACGCCTGCGCGGTCTCGCCCACGCCGGAGCGGCGGGTAATTCCCAATGCTTGATTATGACGCTGCAGATGGAACCCACCCAGCTAAGGATTGCCGATTACGTCGCCAGAGCCCCGGAGAGTCCAGCGGAGTTTGATCCGGAAGTGGCTTATGTCTCCCCCCAAGGTATTCGCATCGCTTTGGCGTCAGATTTGGCTCGCGTTCTGCAGCTGGCTCTTTAGTTTGATGGCTGATGAAGCAACAGATGGGGGGAAAATAAATCAGCTACTGATTGGGGATGGGGAAAGTTCGCCCTGGGGAAATCTGCACGGGCGCGATCGCGCCACTCGTGCTAAATTAAATCCGCTCCGCCCGCCATAGCAGCGGCGAGCCAGATGCAGAATCATCTGCGGGTGCCCCAATCACCCAATTGGTAGCAAATATAAATTAACTGTTACGGTTTCATGAGTCGCATTATTGTCGTTACGTCTGGAAAAGGAGGGGTGGGTAAAACCACCTCCACAGCTAACCTCGGCATGGCCCTAGCCCAACGAGGGCGGCGGGTAGCCTTGGTAGATGCTGATTTTGGGTTGAGAAATCTGGATTTGCTCCTAGGTTTGGAAAACCGGATTGTTTACACGGCGGTAGAAGTTATTGCCGGTCAATGTCGCCTAGAACAAGCCTTGGTGAAAGACAAGCGACAACCAAAGTTAGTTTTGCTCCCCGCCGCGCAAAACCGGATGAAAGATGCGGTGACTCCCGACCAGATGCGGCAAGTGGTGGAGGCGTTGGCGCGGGAGCATGATTATGTGTTGATTGATTCCCCAGCGGGGATAGAGTCCGGATTTCAAAATGCGATCGCCGCCGCCCGGGAAGCTCTCATCGTCACCACCCCAGAAATCGCCGCCGTCCGCGATGCCGATCGGGTCGTCGGCTTACTAGAAGCTCACGGCGTCAAAAAAATCAACCTCATCGTCAACCGCTTGCGCCCAGAAATGGTAGAAGCCAACGATATGATGTCCGTGGAAGACGTGCGAGAAATCCTCGCGATCGACCTGATCGGCGTCATCCCCGACGATGAAAAAGTCATAGTTTCCACCAACCGGGGAGAACCATTAGTTTTATCCGACACCAAAACCTTAGCTGGGTCAGCTTTTGACAACATCGCTCGCCGCTTAGAAGGCGAGAAAATCCCTTTTTTAGAATTGAACGTCCCCCAAGAAAATCTATTTTCTTGGTTCAAAAAACTGCTGTCAAAAAAAGTTTTGTGATGCCATCAAACCCCCTACAAGTACATGATTATCGAACTCCTAGAAAAAATCTTCCCCCGATCGGGCGACGACACCAGCAGGCAAGCAGTCAAGCGCCGCCTCAAACTGGTCCTGGCATACGATCGAGCTGAACTCACCCCAGAAGTATTTGAGTCCATGCGCCAAGAAATCATCGAAGTAGTTTCCCGGTACGTAGAAATCGACACCGAGGGCCTAGACTTGTCCCTGGAAAACAACGATCGCACCACCGCCCTCATCGCCAACCTGCCCATCCGCCGCATCCGGCCCAAATCTCCCTCCCCTTAAACCGTTACTCATATGACGTGGTTTTGGAATATCAACTACCACGTCATGTTTATATGAGTCAAAGTATATAAATAAAAAAAACCAACTGATTAGTGTTATCTGTGGTAACAGCTTCAAGTGCGGAAAAACAACAGGAAGAGGTGACAGCGATCGCACTTGCCCATCCCTTTCCTGTGCCATGATTACAGCATAACCAGTAAATCAATAATCTTTACCTGTCAAGGCACCTCAGACCCCAAAAGGGTAAGAACCGTTAAACATATCTCAATTATTGAGACAACCGTCAGCAACCAAATTACAGTTAGTTTAAGGATTCAGGGAATGAATAGATTGAGCATCGCCAACCCAACCCACCTGGTTCCAGCCCTCGCCGCCTCCCTAGCCCTCGCCACCATCGCCGCCCCCACCAATGCCCAAACCGTAGTCAGCGGCTATACCACCGGTGGCGACGACATGAACGGGATGCAAGTCCTCGTAGATTTCCTCGATGGCAGCTCCGAGAGCGCTATTTGGGGCACCACCGGTTACAATGCAGGCGGCGCCTTCGGCACCACCTGGGGTCTATCCCTAACCAGTTCCACCACCTTTGGCGCCCCCTGGACCTTCAGCGCCACGAATAAACTGGTCCGCTCCCTCAGCATCAACGCCATTCCCGGTAACACCATGTGGGATACAGACTGGCCCACCTATCCCGGCACTCCTGGCTCCGCCAACGGCTGGACATTTCAAGTCGCCTCGGGACAAGCCCCCAACGCCTATTCCTACTCCGTCCCCATTGACATCTCTGTAGGCGACCTCTGGGGCACCCTGTCCATGCAGTGGCTCAATGGCTTCACTGGCACAATGCGGTTTTACGGCGATACAGATAACGGCACCGCCAGCAACCCAGTTCAAGCCGCCAAACCCGTGCCCGAACCAGGGACCATACTTGCCCTCACCACATTTGGTGCCCTCGCCGCCGCCACCCGCCGCCGTCGGAACCAACTCGGCTAGACCAATTCCGCAGTCAATTATCCCCATCCCCCTGTAGAAAATTGCCCTGCCTCTATGTGGAAGCAGGGCGATTGCTTACAACCACCAAGTAATTGGGTGGCAATTGATCAATTAAAAATTGCTATTTGTCAAGCAGCAACCACTCTAAACCGCTTCATCTAGTTTAAAATATATAAATATATAGCAAACCAGAAATGTTGAATGTCGATACAAAACTTTACATAAAAAGTTACACTTATGTCTTTGATGCCTAAATTATTCAAAAAACGTCATCTCCTCAAACCAATGAACATAACTAATTTTTTGACACATACAA